>ERZ887851.1181-NODE-1181-length-23454-cov-14.210436_pt1 | contig 23454 bp, 13 predicted proteins | sample MGYA00521100_ERZ887851 | MGnify/ENA primary metagenome ERZ887851 (study PRJEB32303, sample SAMEA104408602) | aquatic metagenome | biome: Brackish water; feature: Pelagic; material: water | place: Baltic Sea | collected 2014-06-06T16:11:00 | depth 11,444 m ... | reverse complement strand
CAACCGTTGGGGGCTGGTCATGGGGCAGCGAGGTGGCAGTGCCAGCAGCAATCGTCCCGCTTGGACCCTGCGGACCTGTGCTGGCCAGGTTCACCCATGCCTTGGCAGCTGGCTCCCAGTAGTGGATCTGGAAGGTGCCATCGTCAATCCAGATCTTGCCCGGCTGTCTGATGTCTGTGATCGGTGGATCGGGTGGCTTGATGTCGGAGACGATGACATCAAACCTCTCGGACAGCGCAGCGGCGGTAGCAACGTGCTTGTCATCTGGCACCCAGTCACCAGCGAGCTGGTCCTTGCCGGTGATGGTGTTGGCCAGTTCAGTCGCTGTGCCCTTGGCTGGATCAGCGTGACGGGCCAGCGTGTTCCAGAACGCCAGGCTCTGGCTAGGGCTGCCACCACCAGGGATCGTGCCCTGGCCCCACTGCAGCAGCATCAACTGATCGTGATGCTCCTGAATCAGGTACAGCCACTGCCGATCTGATTCGTTCAGGTCGTCCTGAATGATGTATGAGCCGTCCTTCCACTGGACGATCTGATCGTCTTCAGGCGTCAGCCGTCTGACCGTCAGCACTTCAGCTGGTACTGGCACAGCCCCAGGCACTGCTGCTTGTGGGGCAGTGGTCAGCTGTAGCTGGGTGCCACTGGTCCAGGTGTAGTCCGTCCCATCGACCAGCTCCTTGCTGTTCAGGTAGAGGTGGACATGAGCCCTGGTCAGATACGGGAACGGGACAGAGAAGGTCTTAGCCAACCCGTCCCCGACGTACTGGCGATAGGAGTAAGGGGTAGGGATCGCCATAGGCCGTTACAGGGGCGTTGACCTATTGTGCCCCGCCCATGACCCCTTGGAAGTCACCTAGCTGATCAAAGGCTTTCTGGCGTTCAGCATCGAGCACGATGTCCCGCCGTTCACGCCACAGGGCAGCCTCCCCTGACTCGCTTGCGCCCAGGGCGTCCTCCGTCAACAGGTGGTAGTACTGCTTCAAGGCGCCCATCATTCTTGTTGCTGGGCCAGAGCGAAGCGCACCCTTCGGTTTGTCTTGCACCCCTGGATCGCTGGTTGTGGAAGGGGCCTCCTGCATCCCCATGTAGATCGGATCATTCATCAGTGATCTGGCCGCCTGCAGGAAGGTCTTGCCTTGGGTGTGTTTGCCCAGGAAGACCGATAGATCCAGGTTCACCAGGCTCTTATCTGCCCGCACACGCATCCCGCTGGGGAGGTCAGCCGCAATGGGCAATTTGATCTGGAACCTGGTGCTGGCACCAGCCAGCTTCAGCCGGGCCACTGGCGCCATCTCCCCTTTGACTGCCCCATAGGTGTCGTTGTATTCCTTCTGGAGGTCATCGCTCATGGGCACCCCAGCCAAGGTGCGATCCATCAATGGCTTAGGTGGATCAAGCAGGTTGAGCATGTTCAGCTCGGCGTAAACCTTGTCCTCTGGGTGCAGATGCGGGAAGAAGCGATGCTGCAGATAGCGGGCAGTACCCATCCCCCAGGGCAGCCGAATCTGGGTGCCAAGCCAGTCTTTGTCTTTGTAGTGACCACCCACCAGGCCAAAGAGGCCAGACACGCCGTAGGCGGCCTCCCTGAGGCTCCGCTCAGCTGATTCCAGGACACCCGGATCGAATAGGTCTCCTTCCGCCTTGGTCCAGCTGCGGTTTCGATACAGCTGATTGGACTGGGTGTTCATCCCCCGCTCAGCGGAACGGATCAGGCCAATGCCAGGGACCTGCCCTGCCCCCATGTAGCCAACCTGATTCCAGGGCGACTTCTGGCCATAAAGGATGTCGAACAGTTGAGCGACATTGCCCAGTGCCGTGGTGCGGGTCAGGTGGCCGGCCAGCACCGATAGGGCCGCATTGGCCAGGTTGGTCTGGTCGTGCTTGCTGACCAATGAGCGATCAAGGTTGTAGCGCAGGTCCTCCATCAGGAACAAGGTGCTGATCAAGGGGATGCCACCGATCAGCTGCACCCCGGCAATGCTGTTGGGCTTCTTGCCCTGGGCCTCCATCTCAGCCCGCCATTCCAGCTTCTCCTTGGGGTCAACCGGCCCATTGCCGACGATCAACCCGCTGGCACTCAACCCCGCATAGGTGGCGTAGAGGTGCCCCGCAATGATCAGGTTGGCCTGAGTCCGCCGCATCTCGGCAGGGCTCAGCTTGCGGTTGCCCGTCAGGTGACGAATCAGATCAAGACCACCGCCAATGCCAGTGCCGGTGAAGTCCAGGGAGGTTCCCATGAACGGCGACTGCAGGTAGGGGATCGCCACGTCCACCACATAGTTGCTGCGGCGGAAATTGTTGATCGCGTTGTAGGCGCCCTGGCCGAGGTTCCCGTCACCAGGCTTGTTCTGGAATCGCATCTCCTCTGAGAATGCAGACGCTGCCTTGGCTTCTGGATTGACTGGTGCTGGAGCGCCGTAGTGCTTCCTCACCCTTTCCTCCAGGATCTCTGCAGCGACATCCGAATCAGGCATCACCTCAGGGGCAATGCCTTTTTCTTTGCGGTATGCCTTGACCTGGGCCTCAGTGGGTTGCAACCCGTAGAAGCCCTCCTCGTATTTGGCATTGATCCAGTCGTGCATGTCACGGGTGCTGCCTAGCCCCAGCTGCACCCCATCCCGCCGTGCTGTCATCTCCAGCTGGTTGCGGTAATCGAAGTGGTGGAAGGCAAAACCCGCCAGGTTGTCCACGGCACCCATGGCCGTCAGCCCTGGTCTGAGGGCCGCTGGAATGCCGGTCTTGTCGTACAGCCATAGACGCGTTGCAGCGTGTAACCGCAGCCGGTAACGCTCAGGGTTGACATGGCTGAGGAAGTTGACGGGCGGCTGCTTCATCGCTGCTTCCAGCTCTGAGATGCGCTCCGCTACCGGCTGGTGGAACTTGCCATAGGTCTCGATGTTGGACGCATAGAAGGCAGCATCTCCCCGCCAGGCATCCATGAACACCTCCTTGCCGGCAGCCCGGACTGCATCAGCAGCAGCGCCATAGCCAGCCCACTGCGCCTGCCAGGTGTCCATGGCGTGATCCATGAACTTGGTGCCTGCCGGCCGGTAAAGCATGTTCTCCCACATCCTCCGGTAGGGGCCATAAAGCGCCATGCCGACATTGGAGCCAATGTTCAGGCCCTGGGTCCGTTCGTTGAATAGCTGGGAGTCCTTGGCCAGCAGGTTGGCCAGCTTGAAGTTGGCCTCCCGCAGGTTCTTGGGCACCCGGTTCCTGGGATCAGTGCCTGTGATCCGAATGGAATTGATCTCCAGCTCCAGCTGCTTCATTGCCTCAATCGGATTGCTCCGGTTCAGGTCAACTGCATTGAGCACCCTGGCAATGGACTGGTCTTCAGCCAGGTCACCCGGCTGCAATGAGATGGCGTCCTCCAGTGGGACATCCTCCGGGATGGGGTCAGCCAGCTGACGCCTGGCGGCCAGCACATCGTCATCAGCCAGCAGCATGGCGTCATCAAAGTTCTTGCCCTGCATCGCCTGACCCATCCGGGCCCAGGTGTTGCGCACATGGTCGTAATGGCGCTCGGCCATCAAGGCCACCTTGAAGTTGTCAAATGACCGGCGGGCCAATACCGGGTCAACCATCATGTTGGGGTTGCCATCCATGAAGTCCCCGATCTCACCCACCACCTCCAGGTAGGACTTCTTGGCGGTGTCATGCCACCAGCGCAACCTGACGGTGCGCTCAACCGCATCCTTGAAGGGGTCATCTGCAGCTGATAGGTGCCGCAACACCTGATCAGCAGTCATGCCACTGCCAACCTCCTCAGCAATCAGCTTGGCGGCATCCTTCACCCCCTTGCCCATGAACTTCCATTCATCCGGCATGAGCTTCTTGCCGGTCTGCATCAAGGCCCTGGTCAGCACCGCATAGTCCCGCACCACTTCCTCTGGGTTGGTGCGCAGCTGCTGCTTGTAGTTGACCGGCTGCCCCTCAGGGATGGAGACCTGTGAATCAGCTGCCTTGGGATCAGCTATGCCGCCCTCAGCCGCCTGGGCGTTGGCTGGGTCAGCAATGTTGTCTGCCGCGTCATCCGCTGCACGACGAAAGAACTCATCGTCTGGGATGTCATTTGACATCTGCAGCTTGGTGAACCGCGCCAGTTGGGCTTCGGCTTCCTGCCGCTCCAGGAGCAGCCGCTGCCGTTCCTGGAAAAGGTCGTCACAGCTAGACATCAGCAGCCCTCCTTGTTGTTCCTATTCTCCCAGTCCTGGATGCGCCGGTCGGCTTCATCCAGCTTGGCCACCGCATAGTCGTGAATCCGACTGGTCAGTTCAGGGATGTTCCGTGCCATCTGATCGTCCAGGTTCTTTGCCAGGCCCTGCAGCTGTTGGTCCGTCAGCGTGTTGATGTACCGCCGCCGACCCACATCACCCCGATAGGCCAGCTCAAAGACATCTACATAGGTGGGGTCTTTCTTCAGGATGTACCGGAGCTTCTGGTTCAGCGAGTTAATGAACTGCTTGGTCCGCTCAAACAGGGCCTGAATGCCCTTATTCTCAAACTTCAGCTTGCGGTTGTTGGCCCAAACCCCGAAGGCTTCTGCCTGGATCTCCATGGCGGACATATCCTTGGACCAGGCGCCGTCATACTTCCTGATCATTGCCTCCATCTCCTTCAGCGCAGCAGGTTCCATCAATGCCTCCCCTTCCCTCGGAAACAACCAGTCCTGAACTGAATGGAACGCCTCATGGAAGGCGGTCTTTCGGAATGCGGTGGGTGTCCCGATTCCTGGGAGCCTTTTCAGTAGTGCTGGATGCAGTGCGAGGTAAATCGCTGCCCGGTGGTTACCGTAATGAGCATCTTCAGGGACCCGTACACCACCAATTGAGAGTGACCCGAGATCGCTAGTCAGCGGATCGGTGGGGTTGTTGCGCATGAAGTCGGCAAAGCGTGGCTGCCATGCGTCCATAGCCCCGGCTGCAGCATCAACGCCAAAGATGCCGACCAGATCAATGCGATCCATGTATTTGATCTTGTCTGGCGTCACCCCAGCGATCAGTGCTGCATCGCGCATGGCGATAGCTGCCTCAGTGGCTAGGGCCTCGCTGCCAGCAAGTGTCTTGCCTGCATTCTTGTAAATCTGCTCGGCATGAAGCAGCAGATTTGAAAGTGACTGGGTTTTGGTCTGAGCGGAAAAAGCCTCGATCTGCCGGCGGGTGACGGCATCACCGTCGAAGTTGTCGTAGTAGCCCATGCGAATGCCGTTGCCCTTCTTCTCCAGGCGGGCCAAGGCGTTCTTCATCTCCCGCGCCAGGGTGGTGTCACCCTTGGCCTCTGCATCGGCAAGCATGTCCTGAATGGCTGCCTTGCGGGGGTCTGGCGCAATGCCATCGAGGAGCCCATTGCCCTTCTTCTCATCGAAGGTCATGTCCTCGTAGCCAATGGCTTCCCGCTCAGCGGCAACCCGGTCAGCTTCCATCGCGTCATCCAGCCGCTTGTGCTCCTCAGCTAGGCGCAGCTCGTCATCAATGGCCTTGACCACATCATCTGAGAGGACACCCTCCTCCAGGTCGCGGGCCACCTTCTCCATCGACACCCCGCTTTCCCGTGGGGTCTCAAGCAATGGGGTGGATGGTGGCCGCACCTCGCCATTGCGGGCAGCCTTGCTGACGATCTCATTGATCAGCGCCTGGCGCTCCTCTGGCTTCAGCTCAGGGCGCACCTCAGCGTTCTGCTTGTACCAGGCCAGGTACTCCTGCGCCCAGTTGTGATTCTCCAGATCCTTGAGCTGCTTGGGTGTCGCTCCACCCTTGTGCATCAGCTGCGGGTGGGTGCTCTCGTCAGCCCCGTACTTGGCAACGAACTGCTCCTCGGTCAGCTCCTTGCCTGAGTTGGAGCCGGGGCTGTCGTCTAGGTACTGACTCACCGCCGCAGCGTTGGCGTCGCTGTCAGCCTTGTATTTCTGGCGGTTGGCCAGCACCCGGTCAGACAACACCAGCCCCTGGGCCTCGACGGCCTTCTCCGTTTGCTTTTCGGGTGACCATGACTCCCAACGGCCGGGACCAACGGCAGCAGTCGGCTGGGTTAGGGCAGCAGCAGCAGCAGCCGGCCTGGGGCCTGCCTCGACCCCATAGAACTGGCGGTAGGCGGCTGCAACTCCGTCGGTTACAGCTGTGCTCCGACCCATGGCTTGGTCGTTGCGGGCAAGGTCTGCGTTCAGCCCAGGAACTGCATCAGGGTCGAGGATCGCTCCCTTGGCCCGCACCAACTGCAACGCCTGCTCCAGCGGCATCGGGTCTTTGCCTGGCACACGGGTCCAGCCAGCCAGGCTCCGAGCAGCACTTGTGATGCGGCCTTCAGGAGTCTTGGCTGTGATCTTGCGGCCAGCCGCTTCAGGGATCTCGATGGCAGGGGCAGCAGCGGCAGGGACCTGCTGTGCTGGGGCTGCCGGCTCAGCTGCAGCCAGTGCTTCTTCAGCCTTGGCGGTGGGTGGGTTGGCTTCCAGCTCCTTGCCGTACACCCGTCGGATGCGATCAGCGACGGGCTTCACCTTGCCGCCTTCAGCGATCTGCAAAGCGCCTTCATTCAGCAGCTGACCCAGTGGGGTGTTGGCGTACTTCTCGGCGTCAAACCTGGCCATCACCATTGCGGCGTCCATCGCCACCTGTTGGCTGCCAACTGCGTCGATCTGGTTGCCGCCTGCCTCCAACCGGCCAGCGTTTTTGCCGACACGGGCGAACAGGCTCTTGTCTTTCTGCAGCTCAGCGCGGATCGCAGCCGCCAGCTGACCTTTCTCCACCATCAAGTTGAGAGTTTCGGTATCTCCGAACAGATCAACCTGGCTGCCAGCAGTGGTAGGGGCGCTCTTGGCCTGTTGCACCACCTCATAGAAGGTGGCATCACTCATGTCACGGCCCTGCAGCGCCTTGTAGGCCGCCTGCATCCCTGCCTCATCAAGACCACCGCCACCTAGTGCCATGGCCTTGCCCTTGGTGATCTTCCCGTCGATGGCGTCCTGGAAGATGTTGTCCGGCAACTTGGCCAGGGCAATGCCTTCCACCGCCAGGCCGGACTTCATCGGTACGCCTAGCCCCTCAAGCTGGGATGGATCGGTGATGCCCGACTCCCGGAAGAACTTGGCGGCATCGAAACCAGTGCCACCGCCCTGGGCGATGTTGGTCAATGCCCCCTGAGCCCTAGCCAGCTCGGCTGTTGGTGCGTCCAGCTGCTCAATGCGGACGGACGGAACCCCCAGCTCCCTGGCCTTGGCCAGACGGTTATGGCCATTGACCACATAGGTCTTGCCATTCATGGGGTCAGTCCAGACCTGGATCACCCCCTCCATGTCGGGATTCCACCGGCCAACACCCGTCAGGGAGTTGCCCTTCTGCTGGCCCTGGGCGTCGGTGCCCTGCTTGAACTGGAACCGGGCCGGGTCCACCTCGATGTCACTGATGGCCATTAACGGTGCGCCCATCAGCCGGTTGGGCATCACCGCAGTGCCGTCACCCTCCAATGCCCGAAGACCGTTGATCACATCAAGGCGGCCAAACTCAGCCAGCTCCTTGCCGGTCAGCTCTGTGATCTTGGAAGCCAGCTCATCGCTGTTGCTCGCCAGTGACAGCAAGGTGTCAGTTGGGACTGAACCCAGCCGGTCAGACCAAGCAGTGGCGCCAGCGGCCAGGCTGTCCTTGGGTGCCCCTACAAGGTCCAGCTGCGCATCTGGGTTGTAGCCAGGCCCTGGCCGGGTGAGTGTCTCCTCAACCAGTTGGGGGATGCCGTCATTGGACTGGTTGATCAGCAGCAGCTGGTCGTCGTCCGCCTCACCCAGGGCCTCCCCTAGGGCATCTGATTCAGGGGTCTCTGGGTCGTATTGCTGCTCAAAAGGATCAACTGCCTCAGCAGGTTCAGTCTTGACGGCTGGCTCAGCAGTAGCCGTAGCGGTCTGATCATTCAGGCCGTATTTCTCAAGCAGGCCAGCTTCAGCCTCCTCGTAGGTAGGGCCAGGCTTAGGTGTCTCAACAGGCTTGGCTTGCAGCGTCTCCTCGGTGAAAGCTGTCTTGCCGGTGTCGGGGTCCTCCTGGATCAGCCCCGCTTCTTTCTGGCTGTTGCGGGCCTGCTGCCGCCTAGAGCGGACTGACTCACTGGTTTTGGCCCGCTTGATATTTCTGAGCTGCCCCAGAATGAAGGGTGCGCTCAACCCACCAGCAACCGCCAAGTTGGGCAGGAATGCTGCAGCGCCTGCCTCAAACCGAGTCATCCCCGGCTTCACCGGGTCGGCATCAGGGCCAAACAGACCAAGGATGCTGCCCTGGGTGTTGTCATCCAGGAAGGTGGCGGGAAGTTCCTCCAGGCCCTGGGACGCCAGGAAGCGAGACGCAATGCCCAAGACCGTCTTGGCCTTGCCTGGGTCAAGTGCCTGGAATGCAGGGCCAACAAAACGCAACCCCTGCAGCATTGGGGCCAGGCCCATCGTTCCAGCGGTTAATGCACCCTGCAGCGCAACGCTGGCCCTTGTGTCGTCAATGTTCTTCTCGTCATCCGTCATCTCAGACGGTGGCTTGCGGGCATTCGCCCGATACGCCTCATCTACGGCGTCATCAATCCCGCCAAAACCTTTCTGGGTGTAATCACCAGGGCCAAGGTCAGCCGCATTGCGAGCAATGTTGCCGGTGGCCTGGATGGCTCCAAGCGCCAGTTCATCCGCAGCGAACTTGGGCAGGAGTGCATTAGAAGCAAGCGTTGTGAGACGGCCGACACCCCTGGCGGGATTCCTCAGCTGGCTTGCTTCGTACTTGAGGTCATTGACGACACCCCCGCTGGTGACTGAACGCTCAATCGCCTTGGGCACCCCAAACTGCGGCTGCAGCTCCAATCCCGCCAGACCAGCCTTCTTGACATTGGTTCCGTAGGTGACAGCAGCGCCCAGGGGGTCCTTCTGAATCCGCTTGGCCTCATAGCTGAGGTTGTTGGTGGCCCGCTTGGCCTCATAGTTGAGGTTGTTGAGGGCCTGCTGCCACCACGGCTTTTGCGGTTTTTGCGGCTTGGCCACCGGCTTGGGTGGCTGCTCTGGCACATACGGAGTGGTGTCCTCGATCTCCCCACTGACGACATAGTTGCCGTTCTTGTCCTTGACGATTGGCATGGGTCTAAAGCAGTGATGGAATCAGTGGAAGCGGTGCAACCGCACGGGATTAGCGGGGAACGATGCGAATGCGGCCCACCCCTCGGCTGGTGCTGCCGAATAGCTTTTTGAACGCTGCAGGAGACAGGTCAATCACACGGGGATCGGTCTTGCTGACACTCCTTTCAGTGCCACCCATCTGCCCAACGTCATTGACCCAGACGCGCACCGTCTTCCCGCTGTCCATGTCTTCGACCGTCACCCACTTGTTCATGTACTTCCCGCGCAAACTCCACTGCACAGCAGCTGTCATTGCGTTCGGGTTGTAGGTCTCACCGTTGGCAGTAGGCCCACCAGCGACGCCATCACTGCCACCACTGCCGTTGTAGTAGGTGGCCAGGCCAGTCATCCCCCCACCCTTTCTCGTTGCGACCCGAGGAGTGGGGTTGCCACCACCACGGAACTCAAAGTGCCCGCCATGGCTGCCGGCGTAGTCGTGGACATACCAGCCGTACCTGGCACCGTTCTTCCTGATCCAGGCTTCTGATCCGCCATGGATGTCCATGGCATTGCCGTCCAGGTGCTCGCTGCCATTGGCGCCACCCACTGCAGCGTTCTTGCCCCGTGATCGCTGTGAGCTAGCAATGTCGCCGGCCCTCACCGCACCATTGCTATCGCGCACCATCGCCGCAAAGGCATTGGCACCACCACGGCTGAAGATCGGTGGCCGGCCATTGGCGTCCCTTGCACCAGGGATGGTGTAGCCGCTGCCGCTATCGGAGTGGCTGGCCGCTACAGCAGGACCCTTCTCCCAGGATCTGCCACCATTTGAATACGGCCGGCCGGTGTATGGGTTATCCGTTGCCGGGTTAAAGCTCCTCGCATAAGCAGGGGCAGCTCCCGTCAACAGGTTCCCAATCATCTGGCTGGTTGCTGACAACGGGCCAAATATCGGCATCCCCCCGCTGGCCGTTGATTGCCGCAAACCCTCAGCTCTGTTGCCCTGCCGCAAGATGTCCTTCCGCTGCGCTGGTGTTGGCGTGAAAGGAGCGGTTGGGTAGAAGTCAGCCTGCCGCAGCAGCAACTGCTCAGGCGTTGTCCCGGCCCTGATCGCAGCACGACGGAATGGTGCCGGTAGCTGCTTGCCATTCATCGCATCCAGCAGCAGCGACTGGGTGTCACTGGCCTTCAGCAATGGCACTGACTTCCACTGCTTGATGCGCTCCTCTGAAACGCTGTTCAAGGTGCCAGGACTGAAGGTCTGCACCTGGGCCGGCTTCCTGCCAGGAGGAGGTGGGACAGGCTTGCCCTCTGCATCCTTGGGCTGGCTGCCAGAAGATTTGATCGGTGGCATCAACTGGAGCATCCGCTCCTTGTTGCCAGTCACCTTCTCGATGGCCTGGTCGATCACTTGCTGCTGCTGATCAGGCGTCAGCTTTCCTTTGTTGGCTGCAGTGGCGGCGCCCAGGTCGGCGTATATCTGCTTGTTCAAGGCAGAGTTCAACCGCTGGGTTGCTGCCTTGCGGTACGAATCCCCATAGGCCAGGATTCCCTCGATGTTGGGAATCCCCTGCAGGGCAGCCTCAGTGACATCGGGATACCGCTGAGCCAGCTGGGCCTTCATGGTGTCAGTAATGCTCCTGTTGATCAGTGAGGTGTTGTAGTTGCTCTCCGATTCACTTCTCCTGCGGCGTACTAACCCCTCAAAGCGGTCACGGGCCTGCTTCCGTTCTTCAGTTGCACTTTCAGGAATGCTTGCCTGCAGAGCATTGAACTGATCACGGGCTGCCCGCTCATTCCAGTCACTTCCAAATCGGTCTTCCTGCTCCTGGAACCAGTCCTCGATGTCTGCCTTGGGCACCTGGAGGGCGGTGAACTTCTCGCTCAACACCCCCATGTTGATCAGGGTCTCCCGCTTCTTGGTGTAGGCCATCCCGCTGAAGCGTTCGTCACTCATCGCAGCGTCAAAGACTTCCTGCCAGCCAGGGCTTCCAGGGATCTGCTGCTCCAGCTGCGGGCCATAGGTCTCCTCAAAGGACAGGCCCAGGTCTTCCTGCGCAGCGTCCCGCTGCCGCCGCTGGATCTGAGACATCTTGTCCATCCCTTCCAGGATGTCCATGCCATCAGTTTCACCAACGGTCAAAGGGACGCCATCGGCTCCAACCAGCCCGCTCGGGATTTGGCTGACGATGCCAAGCATCTTTCGCGCTTGACCTGACAGCGGGTTGCTGGGGTCGCCCGCTATCCCCTGCAACCTTTGGACGAGGCCAACAACTGCCTTGGTCCTCATCTCAGAGACTTCCTGTGGAATGCCCATCTGCCTGGCATTCGCATCCATCAAGCCGCCAAGGTTGCTCAGCAACTGCTCAGGGGTTGTCACGCTGGGGTCAAAGCCGATCAGCTGCGAATACAGCTGGTTCTGCAGCAACACATGCTGAGTGTCCTTCAGGTAGCCAGTCCGGGCTGTCATGTGCCGGGTCTGGAACTCCTCCCATTCACGGTTTACAACTGGCAGGACGTAATCCTGAAAGCCAGGACTGAACTCATCCAGCCCGAACTTGTCCGCCATCTGGGTGACAACGGCTGCCCGCACCTGATCCAGTTCAGGGCCAGCGCCATCAACCGTGGCAAGCCGGTCGGCGTTGTCTCGCCATGCCTGCCGGAATGCCCTGGGCATCTCCTGCGCAACAAGCTGGCTGGCCTGGTTCTGGCGGCCGGCCTGGCGGAACGGGTTGACCCGATCCATCATCATCCCGGCTACCGGGTTTTGCCTAGCCACCTCCCGGTTGTCGGCAGCGTATTCATCGCCTGCCGCCAGGGTCTGACGGTTGACTAGGGCATTGGCCCGTAATACCTCGTTCTGGCCCTGCTTGTATTCATGTCCTGCATAAAGCTGAAGGCCGGCATCGACTATTGCGCCAAGGGGCTTCAGTGCAGCGGCAAGCTCGGCGGCAGAGTTGCTGCCCTGCACATTCATCTCATTGCCACGCTGGATCACATTGATCCCGGAGACACCGCCCATCAGCTCTGGCCTGGCTGGCGCAGCTGGCGCAGCTGACTGATAGCTCAGGAAGGTTGAGACCGGCTTGGCCGCTGGGGCCAGTTGGCCTTTGGCTAGTTCTTGATCAGCCATTGCCCGTACCTCCCTTGCCGCTGTTGGTGTAGGCGTTCAGCGAGTTGTAGGTGTTGTATCCAGTTCCAATCGCGCCAAGGCCAGCCCCGAGGACTGCTGCACCCGTGCTTGGAGCACCACCCACCATCGAGGGCCCTGGTGGGTTGATCAAAGTGGGCAGCGGAGCAAATGGCGCAATCGGGTCCTGGAACTGCTGCTGCTGGTAGTACTGCTGGCTGTTGTACTTGTTCAGGTAGTCGGCAATAGTGCCCGCCTGGTTCCTGCTGTATTGCTTGTCCTTGAAGCCCTGGTTGATCCGCTTCAGGGTCTCCATATCCCCCAACTGCCTGGCGTAGTCATTCATCCTCCGGTCAATGGAATGCCCCTCCTGGCCGCTGGCAGCGATAGAGGAAGCGGCCTTGACTGACTGCACCTGGTACTGAAACATTGCCACTGCATCAGCCATCGACTCCTGGGCGAACGCCTCGCTTAACGCCTGGCTGTTGCGGGCATATTCCGCACCTGAGCTGGAGCGGGCCCTGGCGATCTCCTCAGCATTGACGATGGCCTTGCTCAACTCAAAGTTGCGCATCTGGTTTGTGTAAACCAGCGACTGGTTGTAATTAACCGTTTCCTGCCAATACTTGTATTGGTTGTTGGTGTCGGTCTGCTTGGCCTGCATCCCAGCCGACCACCGGGCGTACTGATCAGATGCCCTCTTGTAGGCAACCTGATTGGCGTGTTCTTGCGCCTGGGCTCCCGAGCCCAGGATTCCCTGAAACAGGCTTATGCCGCCCGTGATCAGTCCACCAACTAACGGGTCCATCAGGCTCTCCTCTCAAAGTAACAAAACAGTTCAGCGAAAGGACCCATAGGTGATGCGGGATGGATGGTGAACCCAAGGGAACGCAGCCAGGCCATGGATCGCTGGTTCTTGTTGTAGACCCAATTATGAAGCTGCCCCCAGTCATCCACTAGCCCATTCACCCAGACCCTTCCACCCCTGACGAATTGACGGGTGTTGGCGGCAGTCTCAAAGAGCCGATCCGTTGCCAGCAGCCAGATCACCCCGCCATGGGCTGCTGGCACCACACCGCAGATGGCAGCAGGGGTTTGGTCGTCTAGGCAGATGCAGCGCACCACCTCGCTGGACTCCCAGCTCACCATCACGCACTCCTCGCCGGCCATGCCGTGACTGGCGAGGACTTCTCGCTGGTCTTCCCTACGGAGGTGTTGAGCAACATGCAGTGCCCGCTCCTCTGTTGCCTTTGCCCAGCGCATCAGATGCCCCTTGTCTTCCCAGTCAGGATCGCAGCCCACTCGCAGGTTGAGAACTTGCAGGGATGGGGTGTTGCATTCTTTATCTCAACGATGCACTGATCACCCCTTGACATGATCGGGATGGTGAACACCCCCTCAAAGTAACGATCCAGGTCATCCGGGACTGGGTTGCCCTGGCCGATCTGAGCGTCCCGCACTGCGGACACTGTTCCATCAAAGACATACCTGCCGGGTCGCCGCCCTTCAGGCATCACATGGATTTCAAAGTAGCCAGTTTCGTGATACCGGAGCCTGGCTCCCCGCACCTGGGTCCGCATGTAGTTGACCGATGCCTTGCCGCCGCCGATCTCCTTCATGTACTTGAACCGGCTGAAGCGATACCGGAACTCATAAACCTCCCCAAAGAACACATCCGCACCAGACCAATCACCCCTGGCCACAAGCTGGTTGCCTGAGCTGGCCTCTGCCAGCAGCACCCCGCCGGTAAAGCTGCGCATCTGCCTGGCAATCTTTCCGTAGCCAGACCATGCCTGGGTTGGCGCCAGGATCGTGTAGGGCAGCGTCCAGGTGGTCTTCCTTGTCGCCGGATCAAACACCCCAGCGGGCACCCGCATGGCGACCGGGGTGTCGGGGGTGGTGCTGATCTGCCTATCCAGCAGCAACGGGTAAGAAGAACTATTCAGGCGGTCCTGGACGGGGACCTCCTCCAGAAAGACCCGATCACCGTGCTGGAACAAGCAATACAGCATCTCCTCGATGCAGACGATCTGCAGCACCTTTCCCTGGAACTGCCAATAGCTCCAGCTGCTCTGCGCCCTCTCAGTTCCGTTGCCGGTATTGCGGAAGAAATACTTGTAGACATAGATCCGATTCTCAAAACCAGGCTGTCCGCTAACAAGGAACGCACAATTACTGGTCTCATTCACCGTCAGCTTGTATAGCTGCCGTGGGATGTAGCTAGAGACATAGCCCGTCAGGTCTTGGGAGTCCGCCACCAGGGCGGTGCCAGAGCCTCTGATGCTGAACTCCCGCAGCTGAGACCATTCACCGTTCGTCTGACAGAAGATGATCCCGCCAAGCGCCTGCTGGGGGCGCATCAGTGGGTCCATCTCGTACTGAGTCAGCACTGTGATTTGCGCTGTTGCAGGCGTCAGCACCGCTTCCGATGCGTTGAAGCGGAACTGGTACTGGCTGCTGAACAGGATCAGCTCATCCTGGCTGGGCACCGCATAACGCAACACCGACACCCGGTTATTGCTTGCCGTCAGGTCGATGGGGTCGGTGTCCAGGGTGGTGGTCACCGTCTCGGGGAAGAAGTCAAAGAACTCCCTGGTCCGGCTCAAGATGATGTTCTCGTCGGCCAACACCACCAGCCGGTTCTTGAACACCGTGATGTCGTTGATCGGGTAGCCAACAAAGCTGGGGTCTGGCGCAGTGTTGTAGTCGCCGGCCGTTCGCTCACCCCACTTGGGCAAGGTCACACCCTTTTGCGTGGAGCCATCCACCGGCCCGAAGTGAAAGGTCCCATCCGGCAGCCGCACCAAGATGTGGGGCATCGTGCTGGCGCTGAGCTTGTACTCGACACCAGGGGCCACCACCTCGGACCAGGTGCCCTCGCCAAAACTCCCCGACTTGGGGGTGAACCGAACGGCATAGCCGTCAAAATTGTTCCCAGGATCTCCGATGACCTCAATCAAATAGCCGGCCGGCGCAATGGTCGGCAGCTCGGTGAACGCCTGCACCTGGCGCAATATCACCGTGATGTCAGCGTTGGCCCTGGCATCGTTGGCCGCCACCGTGATGGGTGCCGCTGACTGCAGCCACAGCACTGAGCCGGCCCTGGTGATGGTCACGCCGGTCAGAGGGGTCAGGCCCGCCTTGATCTGTTCAGCAATCTCGGCGGTGCTGATCCGGTTCTCTGTGACCGTGGTGCCGCTGGTGATGACTGCCGCCACAGCAGTGGTCACATCAACCTGTTTGCCGTTGACATTGACCGTGTACTTCTGGCCATAGCTGGCCGCCTTCACCCAGATCATTGCCTCATGCACTGATGGCCTGGCCACCGGGGGCGACAACGCTGGGTCCATCGCCGTCGCTGTCTTGGTGTTGAGGACGAAGGTGTAATCCGCGATAGAGACCGCTCGGATCTGCTGCCTGGCATCCGTCACGCTGGCTAGGTATCCATACCCACCAGGGGCATTTACTGGGTAGGCCGTGCCCGCCAGGTCGAACACCTTGATGCCCGTCTTGGCGATCACCGCCAGGTACTTCTCGCTCTCATCCCGCAAGATGCTGTGAACGAAGACATCGCCAAAGGGCACATCCGACACCTTGGCGATGACACGGGAGTTGTCCCGCTTTCTCAGGCCCTCGGCAATGGATGACACCCCATTTATCTGGATCTCCCCCTGGGAGGGGTCCCGCTGCGCATCGGGCTGGTTGCTGACCCCCTGAACCAGCGAGGGGATGGTGTAGCTAACGATGTCAGCCAATGACCCGACCCCCCTGCATTCCGCGCATTAGGCCCCAGCCAGGCTGGTAGGTGGGGAATGGCGCCAGGCCCCGGCCACCCGTCAGCAGGTTGTATTCGTTGTTCTCCAGCTCCATCCGCTGCAGCTCCGTCAGGGCTGCCTGCTCGTCAGCAGCCGAGAAGCGCACCATCGAGTCGTTGCCCAGCGTCCTGGCGCTGAAGACCCTGGCGGCCCGCATCGTGGTGTAGCGGTTGAAGGCTTCAGGGCAGGAGTCCCACTCCAACACCCACACCACATCCGCTCGGACCTCGGTGATGGTGTCGTCGAACTTGGTGGTGCGGGTCTCCCGGTCGTAGACCTTCTGGCCCCTCAGCTGGAAACGTCTGGCCCATTCATACGGATTGGGCACCCACCGGACCACATTGGCGGGGACCACGATTTCCTTGCTGGCGACGTCCTTCTCAAAGGGGTAGTCATATTCGGTGTTCCAGCTCCAACCCCTCAGCTGGCCCTCCCGGTGCAGCTCAAGGATGGTGCTCTCGGCAATGCGGGCGTCCTGGATTTGCTGGTTGTTCAGCTGGTCGACGGGCATCTCACCGATTGAGGCCAGGCTGGTGTTGACCGCCTCCAGGAGCGTGGTCCTCCCTGGCGTTATGGACTGGTTCTGCAGGCCCATCTATCCACTACAGGGGTGTTGCCCTCATGGTAGAGCGCATCAAAAAAGGGGCCAGGCTTGTGGCCTGACCCCCAGTGTGTAATTCCCCGAAAGTCTATGCGGTGACGATTGCGCAGGCAGCTTCAGGGCGAAGTACGCCTGCACCCAGGGCCTGCCTTGCTACGAGAAGATCCGCCTGGTATTGCACCGCGAAGTCACCGGAGGCAACTTGCAGTGAAGGCGAAAGAAGCGTCAGCACTGCTGCAGCTTCCTTGTTCCAAATCAGGCCATGGCACTTAGAAAGGTCCTGGGCGTACTGAGGGTTTACATCCCCAGCAACCAAGGAATATGCCGGCTGCTGCAGGTGATTAGAGGTCATGATGCTGATGCCAGCCACGCGCATTGTGCGGCCGTCAGCAATAGTGCCGTTGCTACCTGAACCGTTAAAATCTGTATTAATGGCCCGACTTGAGGCCGTTACAGCATAATAATCTTCAGGAGTCAGCACACAATACATGCCCTCAATCGACACATCTTTCTTCTCGAATTGAATCCGAGCGTCAAAGATTGCATCAACGATTGCATCACCCTTGGCCTGGCGAGTTGCGCCAGCCCCGGTGTAGCCAGTGCCCAAGGTGATTGAACCACCGACGCGGCCCTTGTTGAGGGGTTGCTTGCCCAGGGGCTCAACAGTGGTGGTGGCAGCGGCATAGATAATGCGAGCAATTCTCTTGTCATATTCATATGCAAGAGCACGACCGAGTTCAGTCGTGTAGATCTGCCGCACATCGAAGTAGGACATCAGCTGATCCAGCTCAGGGATCACCGCATCAGCGATCATCAGAGCGTCCAAGGTGATTACCACCTCGTTCAGGTCAGACGGAGCGTTGCCTTCGCCCAGGATGGGTTTGCCCGGCTGGTGGTAGCGAGCCTGCATTTTCCCGGTGATTGGGAATGCAACGCTCTTTCCGCCACGGATGTTGCGTTCGCGGGTTTTGCCCTTGAAGACGCAAGCCTCCATGTACGCCTGAAGAATCTCAGCGGCGCCGAGCTTCAGGAATAGTGCGCGGTCTGCATCAACACCAGCGGCACCAGGGCCCCAGGTTGCAGCGGCGCCTTTAATCTGACCGATCCGCTGTAGCGCGGCATCAGGAGGAGTAGCCATTTCAGTAGTGAGAAAAAGTGGTTTTTAGTCCGCTCGTTCCTTCACTGCTACGGGTTGTCCTCCTAGAGGGCCCGGCGTTTAGGTTGCGTTCTGGGTTGACACTACTAGAAAACGCTACTTATTGCCAAGAGTTGCTGAACCTTCTCCCGGTAAGCCTCATCAACCTCATAGAGCTTCTGTCCCTTGTCATTCCGCTTGTTCATTGCATCGAGGACCTGCTGCTGGCTTTCAAACTTGGTGACAGCTGCAGCCTCACCACCCCCGTAGAGCTTGGGCTCTACCACAGAGTCAGGTGCAGCCACCCGCGCCTGCAGGGCCTTAAGGGCCCACTCGATGGCGTCCTTGTTGCCGCTATCCACCACGGCGTTGTACTTGGCCAGCTCACCTTTCTCCATGTTGTTGGCGGCCCACTGGCTCAACTTGTTGAAGGAGTCCTCCCCTCCGACCATGGCCTTGAGCTGGGCGGCATCGGCTTCAGTAAGCCCTGGGGCCTCTGCAGGCGCTGAGTCCTGAGCCTTGGAGACATAGTTCTCCACTACCTGACGGGTGACACCAAAGGTCTCGGCCAGGGTGTCGTAGTGCTCGCTGATGTCCTCGCCGTTGTCGGCATTGAACATGACCTCCGCCAGGTCGAGGCCCTTTTCTTTGAGTGCTGCAACAGGGCCTTCGCCGTAGAGTTCTATGGCTTGCTCCGGGGAGTAGGCGTCAATGGAGGAAGGAGTTTCTGGGTCGGCGTCTCCCTTTGGCTGGCCCAGTTTCTTTTCCAGCTCCTGATAAGCCTTGGCCAGGTCGTCCTGGGACTTGAACTTGCCAAGGAGTAGCTCAGGTTCTTTAGCGGCCTCCTGTTCCTGAATGAACTCCTCCAGGATGCTTTCTTGGCCGGGGGCCACCATCCCTTCAATGCCTTCAGGGGTGGTGAGTTGTGGGGTTGCGGTCATGTGGGTTGTTGGTCAGTGGGTTGTTGATCGGAGCCAGCCTGCATTTCCTGCACGGTGGCCGCGGCGGTTGCCAGCTTCTGAGGATCACCCATCGGTGATGCCATCATTTGCTGCTGTTGAGCCAGCTGCTGTTGCTGTTGAGCTTCAGCAGCCAGCTCCTCTTCGGTCTTCACCAGGCCAAGGACATCAATGCCCATCGAGTAGGCCAATCGCTTGATCAACTCGCTGGGCTTGATGTAGGTGGTCAGTGATTCAGGGCCCATGGTTTGGCCCAGGGTGGTGGTGAATCTGACCAGCTGCTCCAGGTCGTTGCCGCGACCAACGGCCGCTAGGCCCACCGTCATGACGGGCTTGACCAGATCCTTAGGCAGCTTGGGCACCTTGCCCGCACGGGTGAGGATGTCGAGCTTGCGGCTGACATAGGGCACCTGAAACTCAGTGGTCAAGATGCTGTAGATAGAGCCCAGGCTGTTCTCAATCTGCAGCGCCTGGAGCCGGACTTCCTCGGCAGTGGTGCGCTCAGAATCACGCACATCAGCCAGCATGAACGCCTGGCTAAGTCGCGCCTCGATCTGTTGTTTGCCCTGCATGGCAACTGACAGGTCTTGGGACTTCTGCACCTGGAGGGCCAACACATCGTTGGGGTCTCCGGTGACGAAGGAGCCATTAGGCGCCCGCGCCAGATCAGCTGCCTTGGTGACACCAGATGGCTTCACCAGGAACAACACCTTGGCGGACGCCAGCGCACCTTCAGCCACAGCCTGAGACAACACCTCAGCGGTCTGCAGGTCAGCCAGGGCGGCCGACTCCACATAGCCAATGCCATAGGGCTGGCCATCCACACGGGTCATGCGCAGGGCCAGCCAAGGGCTGATGTCCAGCGGTGCCTTGCCTTCAGTGCCAGGGATCTTCTGGCCTTTCACCTCCTGGTGCCAGGTGACTGACTTCTCACCCCATTCGATGTAGGTGTAGAGCCTGACGGTCTTTTCGTTGGCCTTGCCGGCGATGGGGTCCTGGTCCTCCAGGATTCCCTTCAGGGCATCAGGTTCATCGCCTTGCACGATGTCCTGCACCTTTTTGGGCAGCTTGTAGAGGGGCAGCTCCTCGCAGACGACCGCATCCAAGGGGTTGCCCATGGGGTCCCTGGAGCAGACATAGCGGTTCAGGTGAAATACCCGCAGGCCCTCTGAACCGATGTAGAGCAGGGCATTACCGGAGACCAGCAAATGCAGCAGGGCCTCATGAAATACCACCCGGTCATTGCTGGTTTCAATGGCCTTGAGCACTTCCCGCTCAATCTTGCTGAGGGCCATCTCAAACTCAGACTTCTGCTCCGGGCCAACCCCCTGCTGAGCTAGGGCCGCCTCATCCAGCGAAAACCGGAAGAACTGCTGGGTGGGGGGCAGTAATGCCAGCAGCATCCGACTGGCCAGGTTGAGCACACCCCTGGCGCCGATGCCATTCCATGGCACTGGGTAGGACTCCTTGTTGCCAGCAGTGGGCTCATTGCTGGTTGGAATCAGATAGGGGATCGTCAGCCTGGAAGCGGTGCGAGCCCTTTCCAGGTAGTAATTGCGGTCAGCCTCCAGGGCCCGGTAGCGAGATTCAGCAGTAGGCATGAGTTACACCGCGATGTTGGGGCCTACGCCTGCCACGGAACTGGCAGGGTCGATTCGCAAGGAGGACGAAGGGCCTTTTGCCCTAGCCCTTCGGCCTTTTCTGCCAGATACCGCTGCAGTGGGAGCCCGGTTGCCGCTATTCCCTCCAGCGACAATTTGCATTGACTCCGCAGCAACACTTGGGGCTGGTGCAACCGCTGATGCAACCGCTGGTGCTGGTGCAACCGCTGGTGCTGGTGCTGGTGAGCTGAATTGCTGAGCCTTTTGCTCAGCACGGGCCTCTTGCCGCATTGCTTTCATCTCAGCGGCCATGGCTTTTTCCTTTTGCCGCCGCCTTTTAGCAATCGCGTCGAGTTCAGCCTGCCGCTTTTGCTGCTTCTGTTGCTGCTTCTGTTGCTGCTTCTGTGCTGCCGCTTTATTTCCGCCACACATGATCAAACTCCGATGTTGAGACCAGTTCCAGCAACTGTAGGCAGTGCTGCTGTACTGATCCTCAGGCTGGACGAGGGCTTGTCTTTTTTGGTGATGGCTTCAGTGGTTTCCGCTGTTGCTACTGGCGCAGCGGCCTGGCTGGTACTGACGGCATAGGCGCCTGCCTGCTGGCTGGCCACAGCCTCGGCAGCCGCTGCAGTGTCCTCTTGCACCTGGCCTCTCAATTCCTCGGTTTGCTCGTTAACTGCTTGAATCTGCTTCCGCAGTTGTTTCTGAAATTGATTTTGCTGCTTCATCATCTGCTTCTCATACTGTTGCAGCGACTTCTCCTGCATCCTGATGTCTTTCTTGCTGGGGCCCTGGTAGACGACTTCTGGTGCTTTTGGTGCTGAACACATGGCAGTTTCCTCAGGTGATGTTTAGGCCAGTGCCCCGGCTGGATGTAGTGGCCGACTTCCGCTCAATGCGCAGTGCTGCCTTGCCTTTTTTGGTCTGCACACCACGGCTTGATGCAAGGGATGGAGCCTCAGCACTTTTCTCTGGTGGGGGTGGACCAATCAATGCCGACAATCGCATGGCCTGAGCGTTGGTGTTCTCAGCTAGTTCACGCTTGGCTTCATTGCTTTCAACTAGCAAGCCTTGCTGCTTCTGCACCTTTTTGTCTAGTCGCGCCTGCATACGCTCCGCCTTGTTGTTCATCTGCCGATCAATGGCAGCTCTCTGCAGCTCAAATTGCTGGTCGTATGCCCTGTAGTCCGGTTGTTTGATTGTTGCCGCCTGGCCTCCCATACACATCAGATTTCCTCCATTTGAAAAGGACCGTTCTGCTGCTCCTCCAGTTGGGAGGCCAGCCAGCGCACCACCGACACCTGGCCGGCCCTGAACCACACTTCCCGGTCAGGGCAGTCCAGGTCTGGGGCTTGATCAGGGAATTTGGTGGCTAATGCCGCCACCAATCGCTCGCTAATTGGCGGGATAGGGACCAAGACAGGGGTGTAATGCTCGTCCTAGCCTACCGACATGGCCCAATCGGGCATAGCCCTTCACCCCCGTAGCGATGGCAGACCTCCAAGACATGCTTGGGCAGATGCACGAAGAAGTGATCTACCAAGTCCTAGAGGACCTCAGGAATGGTGATCGCAAGGCCAGGGCTGAAGCATTAGCCCTTCTGAAGCAAAACGGGATACAGGCTGTAGCTCAAGAAGGCAGCACCCTGGCGAAGCTGGCCGGCAAGCTCAACTTTGACTCGATGCAAGACAAGGTGGTGGAGTTCAAGCGCCCACCCGCAGTCGGGTGACACCTCCATAAGCCCGACCATTGCCGGCCTTGGGTCTCCATCCCAGGGCTAATGCCTCAACGGCTGCGCCGGTTTCATCAAACCAAGCCTCATACGCTTCCTGCTGCAGCTGATCAGCCCGTGACTGCTGGGCAACACGCTGGTCCTGGGCGGCGGATTCAACGAAAAAAGCGCAGGCAATACTGAGCGCATCAAGCCTGTCATCGTGCGAAAGACAACCGCGCTCTGGGGTCAGCCGGCTGGCCTGGAAGAACAGGGATCGGCTGTAACCGCTCTCTGGGTCCTCATCAGCCATGCGGTAGTCCTGCTTGATCACCTTGGTGGTGACCACCAGGCGGTGCTGCTGGATGATCGGCCCCAAGGTGTCGCATAGCCGGGTCTCCTTGCGGATGTTGTGCCGCACTTCCTCGATGGTGACGGCGTGTTCCCGCATCAGGTGGGGCTTAAGGAGGGCGGTGAACATGCCATCGCCCATGTTGGACTCGTTGATGACGTAGTTCACGTCCCATTTCTTGGCCAATTTGGCCAGGAACTGCAAGACCTCATCGGCATAGCCCAAGGTGCTGCCACCGGACTCCAGCAGGAAGAAGTTGCCGTTCAATTCAGCAACGACAGCCCAGGCCAACTCGTCACTGCCCCTACCGGCTGGGTCCACTGCCATGACACATCGCCAGTGCTCGCTCTTGGAGATCCACTGATTGACGAAGATGGGACGGTGGTAGAAGCGATCAGCGCCAAGACCAACGCAGACCAGTTCCTGCAGCCGGCATTCAGGAGATGACGACCACACCACGGTCTCTGGCAGGGCAGACGCATCAATATCCATCACCATCAAGTCCCCCAGGCGGATGGGGTACTTGTCCAATGTCGCCAGACGGCAGTTCAAAAGGAACTGCAGCTGGAAAGTTGAACGGGTCATCGAAGCCTGCCGCTGCAGCAGGTCCTCATGACTGAATCGTTCAGGGTCGGTCGGTTCTCCGACTAGGGCCGGGTTGGCTAAGACCTCCTCCTCGATGCGGGGACAGAGGTTGCCCTCATAGGGCTCCAACTCCTCGGGATAGACGGCGGGCCAACTACGGCTGGAATAGCCTCGCTCACGCACCAAGCGCAGGTAGATCGACGCCTCTGTGTGGGGTGTGCCGAGATAGAGAACCTTTCTGGGCAGTAATTGCCCCTCGTCAGGCTTAAGTATCGATTCGATTTCTTCTACAGCGTGAGCTACTCTTTCCTGCTTGAGTTGGGTGATGGTGTTAGCCAGGACCTCCACATCATCCAGGATGGCGCAAGTGCAGCGTTGACCTGTTGTTTGACCAAGAATCCCTAATCCCCTAACTGAGGGTGACTGCTCCACTGTTGCAGGAGCAACATCAAAGGCGATATTGGAGAAACGGCTGTTGGGGCCTGGGAGGAGACA
>ERZ887851.1173-NODE-1173-length-23553-cov-29.392927_pt1 | contig 23553 bp, 16 predicted proteins | sample MGYA00521100_ERZ887851 | MGnify/ENA primary metagenome ERZ887851 (study PRJEB32303, sample SAMEA104408602) | aquatic metagenome | biome: Brackish water; feature: Pelagic; material: water | place: Baltic Sea | collected 2014-06-06T16:11:00 | depth 11,444 m ... | reverse complement strand
CAACGCAGGGCAGCTACCTCAGCGACCCGCAAAAAAACACGCCGCACCAAAAGTGTCCGCTGTGTGAGACATGCAGGTTAGCACGTATCTGGACGACGCATTCCAGGCAGCATTGCCATTGGGAAAGCAAAGTCTTCCAGCAGACCAACGGATCATCAATCGGTTCTCGTCGACAAACAACAATCTGGACAAACCGTTCCGTAAGATTATTGAAGCAGCAGGACTCTCGCCGTGGCCGAAGCTGTTCCAAAATCTTCGGTCAAGCTGTGAATCCCAATGGTTGAAAGAAGGTGCCAAGGCCGATTTGGTGGCCAACTGGATCGGGCACAGCGTGAAAATCCAGAACCTGAACTACGTTCAGCACACTAACGAAGACATCGAAGCATTCAACGCAATGACGACGTCAAATTGTGGCCCCGCTGGTGGCCCACGCCAAGAGCCTGGAAAACGCTGAAGATCAGTGTTTTTCCTACTCAAACGAGCACAACACAGTACCCCGGGCGGGGATCGAACCCGCACGCTCCTATCGGAACCTTGGATTTTAAGTCCAATGCGTCTGCCATTCCGCCACCGGGGCTTGGCTGTGTTGTTTGGGTGCGTCTGTTGGACAAGCACCTTTGTGCGGGAGGTTACTGAATTCTTTGATCAAGTGAAACTGTTTCGGCCAAGTCGCCGCCGATTTCGTGGCCTTTGCTGTTGAATTCGCCAATCCGGAATTCCAAGCAAGGGCTTCGCCCTTGACCCGGTGGCGTGGATGGCCGGAAGACGTGGGACGTTCAAGCCGCCGAGCCGCTCCGTTGTCGCTCCGACAATGATGCTCGCACCGTGCGTGTATCACTTTGTGAGAGACACTAGAAGCTGCTTTCGCCGCCAATCAGACGCGAAACACTGAATGATTGTTGAAATTGGACCACGCATTTCATGGGTCGCGAAACCTTGTCTCTGATGCAAACCTGCGTTTCTCCGTTTCTCTGGCCGTTGTCGTCCTGTCGGGCCCGGGATGCTTCAAATTGGCAGCTTACACTGCCGTATTACCTGGCAGGATCAGACAGCAAGTTCACCAAAAGGCAATTTGGCAAGTCTGTTTGCAGGTTGCTGAGGTGCGATTCGGAGAATTCGCGGATTTCAGCATCTCGCATGCAGGATGGTTGGCATTGCGTTACACTAAAAGGGAATAAGAACTTGCCACGTTTCGGCGATAAGTTATTGATATTGCGAGATCGGTTGCCATGTTTCCAGAACGGCCAGGAACGAAATCAGCGTTGACGCTGATCTGCTGTGGGTTTGTGATGCTTGAGTCTGCGAACGCGCAGGTTCCTGTTGAGCCACTGCTTCAGAAATATTGTCTTGGTTGCCACAACGACACAAGTCGAGAAGCTGGTCTGTCGTTGCAGACTCCCGAATCACTAAAGAAGGGCAGCGAAAACGGTTCTGTCTTTGACGTGGCAAATCCGGCCAGCAGTTTGCTGCATAGCGTCTTGTCGAAAGATTCTGACAACTCAATGCCGCCAGCCGACGAAGCTCAGCCGACGGATTCTGAACGTGAATTGCTGCGGCAGTGGGTTCTGGCGGGGGCAAAGATTCAACCAATGGCAGCTGGCCTGCCAGATGTGGCGAAGATCGCTCCATTTCAGAAGTCAGCCGCCTCCATCCTGGCCAGTGCGGTTACAGACGATGGGAAATTTGTTACTGTTGGTGGCGATCGCTTCATCACATTGGTTGATGCCGCGACAGATAAAATACTCTGGACCGTCGAGATTCCAGATGGCAAAGTCACCAGTCTAAGCTTCGCTTCCAGGAACCCGTGGGTTGTGGCGGCCCTGGGGACTCCCGGCGTGTTTGGGAAAACGCTGATTCTTGAAAAAGCGGATGGCACCTTCGTTAAAGAATTGGGTGGGCACACAGATGCGCTCTACAGTGCGGTGCTGACACCGGACGACAAAGTGCTGGCGAGTGCGGGGTATGATCGTCGGATCGTGCTGCATGACGTATCAACCGGAGCCGTGTTGAAGACGTTGGATGGCCACAATGGTAGTGTGTTTTCACTGTGCTTTGATGTGAGCGGCAAGATTCTTTGCAGTGCCAGTGGCGATGGAACCGTTAAAGTATGGAATGTTGAAAGCGGTCTTCGGCTGGATACATTAAGCCAACCGCAGGCGGAACAGTATTCTGTGCTGTTCAGCAAAGACGGTCGGGCCATTTTTGCGGCGGGAGCCGACAACCGCATTCGTGTCTGGCAGTTGCTTGCTGAGCAAAAGCCACGGATTAACCCTCTGCTGGAAGCTGTTTTTGCCCACGAACAGGCGATCGTTCAGCTGGCGATTTCACCGTCTGGAAATCTTCTGGCAAGTGCAGCAGAAGACGGAACGTTGCGAATCTGGTCGCTATCACCACTGAAGAATGTTCAAACGCTGCCACAGCAAAGTGCGGCTGTTACTTCTCTGGCGTTCGTCGGTGATTCGCGTTTGTTTGTTACGCATATCGACGGCACGACGAAGTATTTCGACACCGAAGGCGATCTTCATAAGGAAGCCGTGGACGTGGCGTCAGCTTCGGTAAACACTGAGATGTCAGATAGCACCGTTCAATTGCCTGAAACTCTGACGGACATCAAGGAAAAAGAGAGCAATGATTCGGCTCAGGCTGCACAGCAAATCGCCTTGCCGTGTCGTATTGCGGGCGTTATTCATGCGACTGGCTCAAACTTACCTGATGCAGATTGTTTTCAGTTTGAAGCGAAAGCCGGTCAGAATCTGATGCTGGAAGTTCGTGCGGCAGCAGATAAGTCACCGCTGGATTCACGACTCGAAGTTCTCACAACTGATGGGCGTCCAATTCTGCGAACTCAACTGCAGGCCGTTCGTGATTCGTACTTTACGTTTCGTGGAAAAGACTCCGACACGTCCGACGACTTCCGGGTTTTCAACTGGCAGGAAATGGAGCTGAATGAGTACCTTTATTCAGACGGTGAAGTTGTTCGTCTGTGGCTGTATCCGCGAGGTCCGGATAGCGGGTTTCAGGTTTATCCCGGGTTCGGCAAACGTTTCACGTATTTCGGAACGACTCCGACTTCTCACGCACTGCAGGCGCCGTGCTTTGTGGTGGTGCCGCGTGAGCCCGGTACAGAACTGGTGGCCAACGGTTTGCCAACCTTCCCAATCTACTATGAGAACGACGACGATCCACGTCGAGAACTGGGAAGTGATTCTCGGCTGCACTTCAGAGCACCCTCAGACGGAAACTATGTTGTGCGAATTACGGATGCTCGCGGATTTGGCGGCGAGAACTTTAGCTATCAACTGGACGTGCGTTCTGCACGGCCTTCGTTTGAAGTCACTCACAACGGCAAGAAGCTGAACTTACAGCCCGGTACAGGTCGAGAAATTGAATTCAAGGCAAAACGAATCGACGGCTATGAGGGGCCAATTACGATTGATGTGGAGTCGTTGCCGTCAGGAATTGGGTTTTCAGGTCCTGTAGTGATTGAAGAAGGTCAACTAAGAGCATTCGCCACTTTGTTTGCCAATTCAGCGTTTTCTGACGCAGCTCAGCCCACCCCGGAGCAGATTCAGGCGATCCGTTTTGTGGCCGCAGCAGATGGGCACAAACCACAGAAACTGGATGGACCCCAGGAACTGACCGTGAAAGCCGATCCCAAAATTCAAGTGCGGATTGAAGGGCTGCCGTTAGCGGCCAAATCGGATTCGCAGCAGGACGTACCAACGGCAGCGGATAACGCGGCGACAAACGAGATCACAGTGCTGCAGATTCGTCCAGGGCAGACGATTCAGGCCATGGCAAAGATTGATCGCTTAAAACACACCGGCATCATTTCGTTTGGAAAGGAAGACTCTGGACGCAATTTGCCGCATGGAGTGTTTGTCGATAACATCGGCTTAAACGGATTATTGCTGCTTGAAGGCCAGTCCGATCGCGACTTTTTTATCACTGCCGCCAAGTGGGTGAAGCCATCACGCACGACCTTCTTTTTGAAGTCGAATATTGACGGAATCACAACGTTGCCCGTCGTTCTGGAAGTGTTACCAGCCGAACCGGATGTGGCTGCAGACATTACGGCGAATTAGCGGACTGCTGAATCGTTTTGTCTAATAAGGGCTTCGCCCTTGCCCCAGTGGCGTGGTTGGCCGGAAGACATGGAACGCTCGAATCGCCGAGCCGCTCCGTTGTCGCTATGGGAAATGGTCCGCTTTTCCGGTAAGACTCTGACGAGGCCGTGCCTCAGACCATTCGAGCTACTGCTCAGAAACGCGACTACGTCGCTCAGAAAACCTGACTCAACGTGAACATGTTCGCTGGAATAAGAAGTCTAACGAGTGGGGCGAGGCTTTCTGTTATTACTGTGCAGTTACGCGACGTATGATACGCTTACGGCGACTTGTTCCGCTGCCTGGCCAACTTTGAATTGCGAATCGATGTTCTCAGCTTTAAAACGTCACTGGTTTATCGTGGGCCTGTTGACGCTGATTCCGTTGGCTCTGTTTTTGGCGCGCGCGGATCCGCCTGAGAGTGTGATCAAGGCGTTTGATCGAGTACCAACGTCGTGGTGTACGGCAGCCATTTTGTTTCTGATGGCCATTACACTTAACACCGGAAGGTTGCTGGATTCACTAAGACGCCCCCTGCCGGTATTGACGGCTTGTGGCGTGAATCAGATTGTTGTCCCAATTCTGTGCCTGCCGCTGTTGTTGATTCAACGTTCGACAGACATGAAGGTGGGCTTGCTGATTGCTGCCAGTGTGCCGTGTACGATGGCTGCGGCTTCTGTGTGGACTCGCCGAGCTGAAGGCAACGATGCCGTTTCTCTGCTGGTAACATTGGTGACCAACGGCTTGTGTTTTCTGGTCACTCCCATCTGGCTGGCCGTTGGCAGTCGCTGGTTTGAAACGGGCAACACTTCATCGGACGTGGCGTTCAGCGACATGGTGTTGAAGCTGACGTTGGCAGCCTTGTGTCCCGCGATGCTGGGGCAGTTGTTCAGGTTGTCTGCTGGTGTGAAAAACTTTGTTGATCGAAACAAACCGTGGTTCAGCAACACGGCTCAGCTGATCATACTGTCGCTTGTATTCATTTCTACGTTTCGCGGCGGATTACGGTTTGGGCAACAAGGCGGCGGGGAAAACCTGAGACATACGGAATTCGCAATCGTCTGGTTCAGCTGCGTGGTTCTGCATGTCGCCGCCATGATTGTCGCGTGGTGGATTTCCGGTAAGGCGGGCTTCAAAGAGGAAGATCGGAGAGCATGCGTTATCGCGGGCAGCCAAAAGACACTGCCCATCGGAATTCTGGTATCTCAATCGACCGGGCTGCCGTTTTCTCTGGTGCCAATGCTGATGTACCATGCATCGCAGTTGTTTATCGATACGTGGGTCGCTGATCGGCTGAAGAAACGCCCGCAGGACAACGCCGATAAGGTTTCTGTTTAGTGGCGATCGCACACGTGGTGTTCTAAGCCCAATCTGCAATCACGGGACAAATATTGATGAGACGTGTGATCGGGTGGTATTATTGTCGTTCAGGGAAGGCAAGTCGCTCAGGCACTAAAACGCACTGAAGCATCAGGCTGGCTTGCGGTCACATGCTGTGTTTTGTGGTCTGGGAAGCAAACCGGCGTTCGCGTTGGTTTGTTTTTGCTGCTAAGATCTGCGGGGCTTGCCGCCCTGTGATCGACTTGCGGTGAAGTTGCGTTTCCGTTGCTGTAATTGAGAGTCGTTGTGGTTGACTGGCTTCGCAGAATTCCGTTCGGCATCCTGATTCCGTGCATGCTGATTTCTGTGATCGGGCTGTGCGGCATTCATCGAGCCGACGAGCTGTACGGTGGTTCATCGGCATTCGACCGGCAGCTGGTTTGGCTCATGCTGTCTTGGCCTGCCATGCTTCTGGTTACGACCGTGTCCTATCGACCGCTGAGACACATTTGCCCGTGGCTGTATGTTGCCAGTCTGGCGTCTCTTGTGTTTGTGTTGTTTATGCCTGCAATCAATGGTTCTCGCCGGTGGATACCGTTGGGGGTCTTCGATTTTCAGCCCAGCGAGCCAGCTCGGCTGGCCTTCATTCTGGCTCTGGCTCACTACCTGATGTATCGCGAATCGCAACGGACGATCCGTGGGTTGATTCCGCCGTTGATCATGACCGTGTTCCCACTGATGCTGATTCTGCGAGAACCGGACCTTGGAACGGCCATGCTTTTTCTGCCCATTCTGTATGCGATGCTGTATGCAGCAGGTGCAAAAGTGCAGCACCTGTTGGCTGCGGCGGCAATTGGGATTATGTTGCTGCCATTGCTGTGGGGGCAGATGTCTCCAGAACAGAGGTCGCGAGTGGTGATGGTGTTTACGCAAACAGATGGTGGCACTGCACCGCCTGGCGATGGCTTTCACCTGCATCAAAGCAAGCAGGTGATGGCACTTGGCGGGATCTGGGGTAGCATTAGTCGCGATGAACCAGTGATCGACGATCCATCGGCGTACACGCTTCCGGCCGCCCGAACCGACTTTATTCTGTCGTTGATTGGCGAACGTTATGGAATCATCGGCTGTGGTGTGCTGTTAAGTTTGTACGGAGTCATCGTGTTTCAGGGACTGAAGGTGGCGGGGAAAAGCCGCGAACCGTTTGCTCGGCTGGTGGTGGTTGGCATCGTGGCGATGTTGGCAACTCAGTCGTTGCTTAACGCCAGCATGACGGTTGGATTGATGCCCATCACTGGAATTACCTTGCCAATGTGCAGTTATGGCGGATCCAGCTTGATGTCGACGTGCCTGTCGATTGGCCTGATGATGAATATCGCCATGCGACCTGGCTATGAAGTCACGCCCACTCAGCGTTTTAACTGAACCACGCCACACATTTCGGCTGCGGAAGTTCAGAAGTGATGTGCAAGACTTTTTTGTGAATGAAGAACCTACAGAGACCTGACCCGCTATCCAACGCAGATTGCCGCATCATACCTCGATGCGGTTCAGTCCTCCCGACATAGAGGACGGTCATCCACACGTTTTAAAGCAAAACTTGTGGTTGCTGAAGAATCGGTGTTGCGATTGGTGTGTGGATTCTTCTGTAGGCCTGCAGCGTATTGCGCTGAGTTGTGGCCGTGAAGTACGCCGGGGGGGACATGCAGTGCATGTTTGTCGCGAGCCAGCCCCGTTTACATCTCTGGGTAAGTTGCTCCAAGCGATAGATTTCAACTGCATGCCTTAGATGCGGGATAACCCTTTATGATCAGGAAATTCCCACGGGTGGCCTTGCTTGCAGGCATAAAGCCCAATGAATTCAGAATAGGTGGTTTCGTTCTTTGAAGTGTACGCTCTATCAGCATATGAATCATGCAATCGCACTCAGACAACCAGAACGACCTGACGGCCAGCGAAGAACGCGTGCTGCTGGATGACAGCCCTTCGCTGCAGATTTGGTTAAGTGCTGACGAATTACGCTGTGTTCTGAATCGTTCTGCTCGCCTGTTCTTCGCGACCGACCGCATTGTCTGGACGGACGTGTTGGCTGGTAATGACAAAGCACTGTGGCAGGCGAAGCTACAGGTATCTTTGCGAGATCAGACTCCGATGATCGGCTGCTTCAAAGTCAAACGCTTTGATAACGCAATCAGAACCTTCGCACTGCGAGCGGAACCTCGTTACGGAAGCGAAGGTCAATTTACGGGGCACGTGATTTCCGGCCTTGATATTTCTGAGTTCACCAATGAACAGGATGCGCCCGCAAAAGCTATCCCGGCAGCGCCCGCAGCACCAACTGGCCACTCAAGCGAAGTGCGGCAATTGGCAGAAAAATGGCACGATGCTTTGGTGAGTTCCGTTACTGTGCTGACGATTTCGATCGATCTGATCCCGGATATTATTGCCCAGAATGATACTGTTCGATTGAACGAACTTCTGGCACGTATTGGCCATGCAACGGAAGACATCCGTACTCAGATTTCCATCATGAACATGGTTGCAAGAAATCAGGATATTCAGGGGTGCCTTGAAGCGTCTTAGTTGGTGGTCGTCAGGTCTTGACGGCCGCTGTACTGTTTGTCTCGGATGTTTATAGGCTGTCCGGCGACGAGTGAAGGATTCAGCGAGACACGTCACCATTTCGGTTCGCGTGGCTTCCGCCGCCACACTGCGACGCTTTTTGCTCGTGAGCTGCAGGCACCCAGCCGGTTAGCCAGCCAATCTCACCAGCGGTTGATGGGGGCTGCAACCAGTGCTGCGCGTTATTCAAAATGGCGATGGGCAGGCTTAGTTGCCAGCGATGCGTGGTTGTTCCGCAGATGCTGTCTGTGTACGGTTGTCAGATAAATTGTGGTGTGTGGTCCACTGACGGCGAATGTATACCGAATGAGGTGCTTTCTTTGATGCGGCCGCATTCGGCTTGTAACCCGCAGAGAGCTGCATTGTGGGACTTGGCGAGGTTCAACGCCATAAAATCTCAAGTTGTCTGCTGCAGCAGAACGTCTCTTCTCCAGTTGACCGGCTACAATCGGTCGTTGTGAATATGCTGGTCTTAGTTCAAGCAGCAGATAGCGTGTTCGTAGTTGGTTTGTGCTGCCAGAGGCGTGTTTACTAAACTTGCATACGGCTGTTTTGATCGTTGTTCGGAGTTTGTGCGTTGAAGACATTGGCTAAGCCCAATCAGGTGTCGTGGTTGGATTGGTCGCTTGCGGCGGCCATCGGGCTGGGGCTGTCACTTCTTGTTTGGTGGGGACTGGTTGCGGGAGGCGGGCTTGTTGGAGGAGATACCTTCACGTATTTTCTTCCTCAAAAGCTGGTGCTGGCAGAAGCGTACTCAAACGGCGAAACACCGTTGTGGCATTCGCTCACCGGGCTGGGCTATCCGCTGTTGGCGGAAAGTCAGGCGGGAGTTTTTTATCCGCCACATCAATTGCTGTATCGCATAACCGACGTTAACAGCGCCTACAACGCGTGTGTGGTTTTGCATTATTGGTTGGCGTTTGTCTTTGCGTGGCGTTTTTGCCGTTGTCAGAACCTGACAAACATCGGGGCCTTCTTTGCTGCGACGATTTTTGTTTATGGATGGTTTCCTGCCAGAATCAGCCATGAATGGAGTATTGTTGGGGGAGTCTGGTTTCCTCTGACATTGTGGCTCGCCGATCGGCTTGTAGCACAACCGTCGCTGCGGCGACTTGCCGTGTTAAGCTTGTGCCTGGCGACGCATCTGTTGGCCGGTCACTTCACTCTGGCATTCATCAACCAACTCACCATTCTGGCGTATGCTGGCTTGAAGGTTTGGATGAGCGAACCGAACGGCAACCGCTTACGGAGAACGCTCACTGCGACGGCGTTAACGGGGCTGGCGGTGTTGCTGGCCATGGGCGCTGCGGCGGTTCAGCTGGTTCCCACCTATGAATTGAAGCTGGCCAGTCAGCGAGAAGCCAAAGACGCCGGCGATAACCAGAAACCAACGTTCGATCCCGCCTATGGTCATATGCCTCCGGTTTATGCAACTCAAGTGTTTGCGTCGTGGTGGTACTGGCATAGTCCGGAAGTGCTGCTATCCAGGAAAATGATGGACACGCCAGGTGCCATCTATTCGGACAGCAACCACGTGGAAGCTCATTTGTACTGGGGATTAATTCCACTGGCGCTGATGTTATGTCTGATGAATTCCGGCGTTCGAACTCGAACTCACCGACTTCCCCGACAGCTCTGGTCGATACTGCTGGTGGCGGCGCTGGTTTATGCGACGGGGTGGATGATGCCGCTTTCAAAGCACTTGCCGGGCTTTGGATTCTTTAACGGTCCGGGGCGATACACCATTGTCTGTTCACTGGCGGGTGGAATACTGGCGGGACTTGTGTTAGATGCATTTATTTCACGCTGGCGAACTGCTTCGAAATGGCTGCTGCTGGCTGTTCTGATATCCGTGACAATTCCCGATCTGCTGATGTCGTCTCGGTATGTCGCTGACGCAGTTGTTGTGCCTGAATCTCCTTTGAACAAGCTGGACAAAAGCTGGATCAAACAATATTTCGCCAACTCAAATTCATCGGAACACCGATTGCTTGCTCCGGGGCCCAACGTGGCCAACCTGTATGGAGTCAGCTGTTTGCCCGTCTATCTTGGGTTAGGACCAGCTGTTTATTTCGACGATCGATTGAATCCGGCGACCGGCCCGCAGAACAACGATGAGGCATTTCCAGCGCCTGCTGAAGCTCAGCAACTGAATGAATTAGGGATTACGCATATTCTGACGACGGAAGCAATTCAGCAGCCCACGTCGGCGATTAAGCTTTTGCAGCAGTTCCCGGATGCCTTGTTGAATGCTATCTGGGGACGTGGTTCGCAGCCGTGTTTCCTGTATGAACTAACGGAATGTTCGGGGCGAATACTGTCAGAACCGGCTGAAGCGTTATCTGAACATGCGTTTCAGAACGTTGGGACGAATGACGTAACGTTTTCCGTGACCATGGCTGATGAGGCAGACGTTGTGCTGAAAGAGTTGATGTATCCTGGCTGGGATGTGTTCATTGATGGGCGGCTGGCCCCTGTTGTTGCTGGTGTTGGTCCGTCGATGAGATGCGTGCGAGTTCCCTCGGGGCAGCATGTGGTGCAATGGAGGTTTCAGCCGACTTCGTTTCGTACTGGTAAGTGGGTGACCGCAGTGTTTGCGGTATTGCTGTGTGTTATGCTTGGCAATCCGTGGTGCAAAAGCAGTCAGAGCAACGCATCGCTGAAAGCCGAAATCTAACTTGCTTAGAGTTCAAAGTTACTTAATCAACAGGCAGCGGTGTTCAATATTCGTTTATACAGTTCGGGAAGTTTTATGAAAGCGGCCTTTATTCAAACAACTGGTGTTCCAGAAGTAATCGAGTTTGGCGACTTGGCAATGGCTGATCCTGACGATTATCAGGTGCTGGTTCGCACGGGGGCCGTCAGCGTAAACCCCATTGACACCTACCTGAGAAGCGGTGCCGTTAAGGCGACGTTGCCACTGCCGTATGTTATTGGAAGCGACATTGCCGGAACTGTTGAGGCGGTCGGTAAATCAGTTAAGCAGTTTGCGGTCGGTGATCGAGTTTGGGGAAGTAATCAAGGTCTTGCCGGGCGTCAGGGGACGTTTGCTGAATTCTGCACGATCGATGAGGAATGGCTCTACCCTTCGCCAGAAAATGTGAATGACGAAACGCTGGCAGCGATTGCTCTAACCGGCATCACGGCTCATTTGGGTCTGCACCTTCACGGCCAGTTGCAGCCAGGTGAGGTTGTGTTTGTTAACGGCGGAACGGGGGGAGTTGGTTCTGCGGTTGTGCAAATTGCGAAGGCCGCGGGAGCAGCAGTTGTGGCAACTGTCGGTTCGTTGCAGAAGCAACAGCTCGCCATAAAGCTGGGGGCCGACTATGTCATCAATTATCGCGAACAGTGCGTCAAGGAGGCGTTGCCGAATATCCTGAAGCAAACCGGACCGGTAAACCTGTGGTTTGAATCGCTACGCAATCCCGATCCGGGTTTCACTATTCCGCTAATGGCGAAACGCGGCCGATACGTGTTGATGGCGGGGCGAGATGCGAGGCCCGAATTTCCGGTCGGCCCGTTTTATGTGAATGATCTTCGAGCCATCGGTTTTGCAATGTTCAACGCGTCACAATCGGAACAGCGAACTGCCGCCGACGCGCTGAACCTGCTGATGGCGGATGAGAAGCTAGCGCCAATTATTGGGGCTCGATTTAAGCTTGCAGAAGCTGCTGCCGCACATCGCTTGCAGGAAGAAAATACGTTGCACTCCGCCGGAACACTGACCGGGAAGATCGTGCTGACGCCTTAGAACCAGATTGACATTGGTGAGCACTGCGGGTTCGTGTTTTACGCCACATTGTTACAGACCTACCTGCGGCACGTGCGCGGCACCTTGTAGGATAGACACAGATTCCGAGCCGGGCCGCCACGGAATCTCATGCTTCGTCAAAGTTAAAACTTTGGGTCGTTTTCCGTCGCTGGACTCGTCAGAATTCAGACCATTGCCAGTCGAACTCCAAGGTCTGGCGACTCCGGCTACCCCGAAAATCAAGATGTAACGAAGGACTAGTTCGCCCCAGAACGGGATCAGCCGAAGCCCCAAAGCCTTTGTTCAAGAAGCCCGAGATGCTGTCACGGAGGAACTTCAACAGCAAAAGCGTCCTCCGTTTGCTGTTTGTGGAAATCAGGCAAAAAGATTTCAGCAGTGAAGCCACGGTGCCAACGATATTGACCATCCCAGGCGGATAGGCAGAATTGGAGCCAGTCACTCTGATGTTCGTTGACCATGCCACCAGTGACGGCGACTTGAATGCCATGCCCGCCCTTGCGATTGATCGTGCTGAATTGCCAATCGAATCAGTTGTGTGCGCGGACGAGTTCAGGGCCTGGATTGACGTTCTGTAGTTTAACCCCAGCCTCACTGAACAGACCGCGCGATCAGCGTTCTGGGTTTGGAATCGGTGATGACTGTTCGTTTCCCGCAGAAGTATTGGCTGCGATGCTGGTGAGTGTTTCCGGGTCTTTCACTAACACAGATTGCAGCATTAGCATAATGGCACCTGTGACCAGACAGATATCCGCGACGTTGAAGATGGCCCAATCCAGAGCTGGCGATTCGATTGTTCCACCAAATTGAAAGTGGAAGAAATCACGGACGGCTTTAATCGGAGTGTTTTGCTCCGGTAAAGTAATTCCGTGAATCCCCAATCGGTCGTACAGGTTGCCAAGAGTTCCGCCGGAAACGAATGCCAGGGCGAAGGTCAGCCACAGACTTGCGGCGGCTTTTTTGAAGAACAGCCAATATACAATTCCAGCAAAGGCCGCCACGCTAAGCAGTGCGAAGACCCATGCGAAGCCCTGCCCCATGCCCCAGAGTGCACCTTCGTTCAGGCTGGTAAACCAGCGAAACCGCAACCAGTTGTTGTTAATCAACCAATCTGATCCGTGGCGTAATCCAAACGTGTCAAATGCCCAGGCTTTCGACCACAGATCGATACCAAGCGTTACTGCGGTCAACACGAAAAATATAGGAGCTCTGTTTTTTGGGAGCGAATCCATCAGGAGTTTTCTTCTCGCTTCTGTTCGCATTTTACGCAGTTGCGTGCGTAGGGAATGGCTCTAAGACGGGCTTTAGGGATCCAGGTTTTTGCGTCCGGAATTCCGGCTTCAACACACATTTCGCACTTGCCAAACGTGCCCGCATCGATCTTGCCGATGGCCGCCGAAATCTCTTTCAGGAACTCCTGGTCATTTTCTACAATTCGCAGCGAAAAGTCGAGATCCCATGCGTCTGAGCCCATATCGCCGATGTGATTCGAGGAGGCGTGGTCGGCGTTTGAGTTTGCAGAAAAGACTTCCTCTTCCAGTTGCTCAACATCGCCACGCACGCGAGCCTGGATCATTCGCAACATCGCGCGAAACTCATTCAGCTCTTCAGTCTTCAGCCCCATCGGTCCTAACCCTTGATTACGGCGACAATTACAGCAAATCCTCGACTTGCGGTTTCAGCGAGGATTATGGGGAACTCAGTTGCTGAGGTCCAGTTGCGGCGGCCAGAGTTTTGCTCGAACTTTTCGTTCAAACAGACTGTTTAAGAGGTTTCGCTGTGAACAGACGTTTTAGAGAAAACAGGCAAACCGCTGCTGAGCTTATTCGTGGCCGCAAGCTGACGCCAACGGAAAAACGGCATTTATGAAGCTGGCGGAGCTTTGCGGTCCGAATTCTGGCGTCTATCGACTGGACTGTACAGAAAGCCAGATAATTACGCCCAGCACAGTTAAGGCTGCCACGCACAGAATCGTAAGTGTCGTCGCGTGTTTTCCGGCCTGAGCCCTGCTTTGGGAGCCCGATTCTGCAAGTTCCGGCCGGGGCGATGGTGGCGAGTCAAACAGTTCGGCGACGAGCGATCGGCGACTGAGGTTCTGTCCTTTTCGATCGTCTACAATTTCGATGGCATCTCCCGCATCTTTCAGCAGAAGATTTCCGAGCCACCCCTGAACATCGCGGGCAATCAGATCTTCTACGGGCGACTTCAACTGGTTGGCCAGCTGCCTCATTTTTTGAAATTGAGTTTCCCGGTGGTCTTCGTCTGCTGCGCTTTCGGAAAGATGCTGAAGCAGACTTTCCAGAACTCGCCCAAGTTGTCTTAGATCGTCAATCGGCAATTGAATTGAAGGAAACGTCTCCTGTTGTTCGACCGCTGCCATCCATGATTGCACCTCAAAGTCGGCGACCTGTACTCGCAACTGGTCTGATACGAACACACAGTCTGCCGTTAACCCGCCGTGCATGACTCCAATGTTGTGAGCGTGTTGCAAGGCCGATGAAATCTGCCAGGCAATATCGGTCACCTCGTCCCATGAATACATGTTTTGCGATAGAAGTTCGCTTAGCGGCTGGCCCTCAGGAAGTTCCGTCAGCAGATATAGCTGTCCATCAAGCTCTCCCCAACCAGTGACGGGCAGAATATTGCCATGATGAATGTTCTGCAGCACGGGCAGGTGCTTGCGAAAGGCACCGCGGAACTTTTCTGAGGAAGTCGCTTCTGGCGAAAAACGCACCATCCGCAGTCGGCGCGGCGACGAACGCAGGGACACTCGAAGTTCGTCGCGCAACGTACCGGTGGAAATAGACTCAAGCAGCTCGAATTCTTCCGGCTGGATTGTCTCCACGTTGCGTTACCTCATAAAATTCAAACGCGCTCTAAGGCGTTCGATGAAATCGAGCCGAACAACTTTCTCGTACAGAATGCAGTGAGCATCTCCCACTGAATGTCAGAATCGGAGCTTAGCCCGGCAATAACAGCACCATGGCTTCTGATGGAATAATAAAGGGGGGACAAAAGTCCCCCCAGTAGCTTTCAAGCCAGTTTACAGATGTTTGCCGAAAGCAGCCTATCCGGTAAAGTCTGACGGATTGCCGAACAATCCTCCGCCCGCTTTGCCGCCACCCATTCCGCCTCGCAAATCCAGATTTGGCTTTCGAACCGGACGGTCGTCAACTTCTTCAGGCAGCTCGTTCTTCTTGGCCGATTCCGGCTTTTGTTCCAGAGCTTTCAAAGAAAGGCTGACGCGTTTGCGTTTTGGGTCGACTTCCAGAACTTTGAATTCTTTTTCGTCGTTTACCTTCAACACTTCGCCAACACTGCCGACTCTTCGCCACGCCAATTCGCTGACGTGAACCATACCTTCAACACCGGGTTCCAGTTCGACGAACGCACCGAATTCGGCAACTCGAGTAACGCGGCCAGTGACGATGCGTTCTGAAGGATACCGATCGCCCAGGTTTTGCCATGGGTTCTGAACCAGCTGCTTCATGCCGAGGCTGATTCGATTCTTTTCTTTGTCGATCTTTAGAACTCGAACCTGAACTTCCTGACCTTCCTTCAACACTTCGTTGGGATGGTTAATTCGCGACCAGGAAATTTCGCCAACGTGCAGAAAGGCATCGATGGGGCCGATGTTCACGAAAGCACCGTAGTTTTTCAGAGTCTTGACGGTGCCGGTGTAGTCTTTGCCAACTTCCAGCGTTTCCCAGAAGCCGGCCTGAGCTTCTTCTCGTTCTGCAAGCAGCAGAGCTTTGCGGCTGACAACCAGATTTCGCTTTTTGGGTTTTACTTCTGTAATTTGGACGGTGAGCTTCTGGCCCACGTATTGTTCCATTTCAGCGACAAAGCCAAGGTCAATCTGGCTGGCTGGCAGGAACGCCTTCAGGCTGCTGACGGAAACCTGCAGGCCTCCCTTGTTGACGCCTGTTACCTGGCAATCAACAACCTGTCCAACAGCAAGTCCATCCCAGTTGCCGCCGGTTTTTGTACGAGCGGTTGGAAGTCGTGCACGGAACAGTCCATCGCCGTCGATGTCGTCGATAATGACTGTCAGCTTGGTGCCTACGGCTGGCTGCTTGTCTTCCGCGAACTGCTTTGAAGACACAACAACATCTGCAAGCAATCCGGCGTTTACGAAAATGTCGTCGCCATGAATGTGCTGTACAATGCCGGATACTTTGGAACCAACGCCAATTTCTTCTGGTTCTGGAGGCGCCTTCTTTTTGGATTCGCCGGTTTCCGGATCGACCACGATTTGCGGAGCCACAACCACAGGTGCCGTCTGCTCGCCCAATGCGGATGCGATCTCGTCAGCAAGAGAAGAGTCCAGATCGTCAGTTGCCGGAATATCAACCGGCTTGACATTGGTAGGAGCATCAGGACGTTGGTTCTTGATGTCTTCGCTGCCGACGGGCTTTTCAGAATTTCCGGACGCCAGCTTTTCTCGAATACGATCTGCCGGACGGCTTTCGTTTGGTGCGGTTGCTGCAACAACTTCAGCTGGCACTGCTTCGACTGGTGGCACTTCAACCGCAACTGGTGCAGCTGCAGCTTGAGGTGTGCTGGCAGCCATCATTTCAGCCACTGATGGCGTCGGTGCAGACTGATCAACAACAGTAGCAGGCGATACGGCCACGACGGGAGTTGCACTCACTGCGGGCTCCGCAGTCGGTTCTTCAGCGGTGTTTGTCACGGTTGGTGTTTCCTGAGTCGCAGTGATTGCAGCATCAGCAGCGTCGGAAACTTCAGCCTTTGGTGGTGTCACATCTGCCTGAGCTGAATTAGCTGCTGGTGGCACACTGTCGCCTTGAGGCGATACTTCGTCCGTCGTCATCTTTTTTGGGGTCCTGTTTGGTCACACCAACCAAGCGGGTGCGATCCATATTCTTTCGATAACAGAATGCCTGCGTAACGCGAACGCGTTTTAAGACAAGCATTCTTTCTTACTCGCTTGAGGATATCCAAACGAAAGTTGCTTGACTACCGCCTGGGGGGCAACTTTACCTCAGGTTTTTCGGCAATCACGCACCGAAATCCGACTGCATCACTTACCTGGGTTTCAGAAATCTTCAAATAGGTGGAACAGGAAAGACGCATATGAGCATCTCGCCACGATCCACCGCGAATGAGGCACTCACCCGCCAACAGCGGAATTTGCTGCGAATCACCAGCATTTTCGTCGCTTACGTACTCCCAAAGGTACCCGTGAACGTCGAACAGCCCCCATCCGTTGGGCTCCAAAACCCCGACGGCGGGATCGTTTCCTGCCGCGTTGCCGGTGTGCCATGCGTGCTTGTCCAGTTCCGTCGTTGTCCCGTCAGGACCGGCCGAATTTCCGAAAGAAAACCGCGTTTTTGCGCCGGATCGGCAGCAGTATTCCCATTCAACTGAGGTCGGAAGTCGCACTTCCCAGCCTTCTGCGATCATTTTCCGGCTGGTCAGCAATTCCGAAAGCTTCACACAGAACTGCTTCGCATCCAGAAAAGAAACCTGTTCCACTGAGTTGCGTAGTCCTTTCCAGCGACTGGGATTGGCTCCCATGACAGCGGCGTACAATTCCTGAGTCACCTCGTATTTTGAAATTCGAAACGAGTGATCCAGCGTTACTTCGTGAGCCGCAATCTCGTCTTTGTTTGGGGCGTCTGTTCCCAGTCGAAAGCGCTTGGGAAACTGAGCCTCGCCGGGCTTGATCGAAACGCATTCCGCAACAAAGCGTTCAATCGCCGCATCTGCTGAAACAGACGGCTTCCGAGTTGCGGCGTTGTTATGCGGTTCCTGCTGAGCTGAAACTTCTGCCGTCGCCAATGCGAAGACGAACATCAGCAAGGCAAAGCGGCCAGAACATTTCAGATTGAGAAAGATTCTATTCATGATTCTTTACAGGGGTATAAAAGGATGTCGGCTGGCTTGTTTGCGTGATCAAGCTGAATGAATCGGTGCGGAATGACTTGAAGGCAGAATCTGAGATAAGCTGGATTTAGGGCCACCCTGAGTGACGCTCGCTGAATTAAGGAGTTGGCGCGTCGGGCTGTTGCCAGATGCTCATACCACCGTCTACAAACAGCATTTGACCGTGGATATGCTGTGCGGCGTCGCTAAGCAGGAACACTGTTGTGCCTTTAATCACGTCCGGCCCTGGAACTGTTCTGTTGGGAGTATGCAGTTCCATCCACTCACGAACATGTGGTTGTTTTAAGGCTGGTTCTGTCAGCGGCGTGCGGAACAAACCGGGAGCGATACCGTTTACGCGAATGCCCATGGGTGCGAGCGAAACGGCCAGTGACCGCACCATCGATTCGACGGCTCCCTTGGATGTGTCGTAGGCGACGTGAGTCTGTTCTGCCAGTCGTCCGTTGATGGAACCTGTAATAACAATTCGTCCGGGCACATTGTTCTGCACCCAGAATCGGGCAAAGTGCTGAACAAGTACAAACTGCGAATACACGTTCAGTTTCATGGTTCGGTCGAAGTTGGTGAAGTCCATTTCCAGAAAGGGTTGATCGATATAGGTACCCGCATTGCAGACCAGCAGGTCAATTTCAGGAGCGGCTTCCAACGCTTTCTGTGCGACTTCAATTGCACATTGAGGAAGGTCTGCAGCAAGGTCCCCCTCAATCACAGCCACATCTTCACCAAATTCAGCAGTGGCCTGCTGTAATTCTGCACCGCCCGACAGACCGTGCAAAACAACCTTACCGCCTGCTTCGCAAATGCCGACTGCCATCTGCCGACCGATTCCCAGCGTGCTTCCGGTGACGAATGCCGTTCTTCCAGCCAATTGGCTCATATGTTCCGCCCTCCACGGGGAATTTCTATGCTGATGCCGACTCTGTGTTGTTGGGGACTTTGGGCTGCGGGTGACAATGAAACGCCTTTCACTTCAAAATGGATTTCGCCTCCCGCCGCCATTGTTGTACTCGCAAGTACAGGCTTCAGGCAACTCAACCTTCAGCGACTTGGTGCCAGGCGAGGATCCGGCTATTATATTGAAGCGGTGACGTTTCGCCCACGGTTCGCTGTTTCAATGTTTAAGCTGCTGTTATGACAAAACCAATGCTGGGTTTCTTGCTGACTCTACTTACGCTTGCCGCAGAAAAGGATTTGGCCGTGCTGCACGCGGCGCAGATTTCAGCGAATGCCAACAACCAGCAGGCTGCCGAAAAAGACAAATCTTCGACGGCTGATTCCACGGTAAACGACGAAACTTCAGCCGGCGCTGATCGCGAAGAACTTCCGCCGCTGAAACCACTTCCAGCACCGCTCAACAAACTACTCAGCAGCGGCGTTCCTCTCAACCCTGAACAAACTGTAAGACTGGACGCGAAAAACAAGCGAGTGCTGCTGCACACTCAGATTGCCTGCGAAGATTGTCCCCTGGAAATGTTCTGCTGCACGGAACGAACCAAGGAGCACGAATCAATTTTGTGGTTACGGTCCAGAGCCTTTGTGGTTCATTCCGCCTTACTGGCTCTAAATGCGAAAGCGGGTGAACCGGCTTTGTTCACTCCCGTGTTTACTCAACCATGGGGCCAGAAAATCCATATCTTTGTTAACTGGATCGACAAAAACGGCAAGCTGCAGCGAGCTCCCGCGCAGTCGTGGATGCGTCACAGCGTGTCGCGCTATTATTCTTCGCCGCTGGACAAGTCGCCGGAAGGAGTCACGATTCCGCACCTGGAACTGCGGTACGATCCGTACAACAAAGAAATTCTGTGGTACGGTCCCATGAGCGACGCACAACGCGACGAACTGCTGTCGCTGTGTAAGGAACCAACATATCAGGCTGCCATAAAAAAGTTTCACCAGGACAGCAAGACGAAGCCAATGAAGGCCGACTTTGTGTTTGCTGGCAGTTATCACTATGTGATTGAAGACACCGGAGAGAAAGTTTATGCGGCAGAAGGAGGCTACTTGATTTGCGTCGCCAACTTTGCCGGGTCGCTTATCGATATTACGGAAATCAGCAGTGCCAGCGACGGTGGTCAGTCTTACGAAGCATGGCCGGAAAAAGTGCCGCCTCGCGATACGCCTGTTGTTGTGGAATTGATTCCGTCGTCGCAGATGTTTGAAAAGCCACCTCTGCCGAAACAACCTGAGAGGCCAGAATCGCAGCCGGAACCTCAATCGCCGTCACCCGCCGGATCGACATCGGGCAGCGAAAACGGCAAGGCTGCAGAGCTAAATCCGTAGCCAGACGAATTTGCCACCAGCGCGATTCGTTCATCGCTTTTCTCTTATAACAACGTCGGGGCGTATCTTAATCGCAGAACATCCAACCAGTTGCTTTTGTAAATTCAGGCAGTTTTTTTGAACAGTCCACTTCCCATCATCGAATCCTGCGACGGTTGCGGCGCGTGTTGCATGAGAACTCCGGTGCCTCCGTTTCAGCCTGGCGAAGAATACGAAAAGGACGTTCCCGCTCATTTACTGCAACTGATTGCAGATCGAATCGCCGCCGATCAACACTTCGACCTTGTCAGTTGCGTGTGGTTCGACGATCAGCAAAGACGCTGCCAGCACTACGAACTTCGCCCGGAAGCCTGTCGATCGTTTCAAGTTGCCAGCGACGCGTGCCGCATGTCGCGTTGGGATGTCGGAATCGATGTCTAAGCTGTGTTGCGTTCAGAATAGAAAACTCCAACGCTGCCCCAAACTGAAATTGTCGCCGCAGGAATTCCGCTTCCTGCTTTTGCAGAAACGCGATCTTCAATAAGATGTTGGCATGACACTAATCAACGCATCTTTGTTGGCGGGCGTAATTCTGGCAGGACTTCCGATTCTGCTGCATCTGATGATGCGCGCGAAGCCCAGGCGAATTGAGTTTCCTGCTTTGCGATTGCTGCAGACTCGGCAGACAGCCAATTCGCGTCGCATGAGACTCCGCCACCTGCTGCTGTTGATTCTGCGAGCCATCGTCATTGCGGTTGCCGTTCTGGCGTTAACCAGACCTTCTTTGCCTGCGGCCCGGTACGGGCTTACATGGTACGAATGGCTGCTGTTTGCAGCAGTCATCGCTGGTGCCATTGGCATTTACTATTGGAAGTCTCGTCAGGTCGCCGCTGAAGGAGGTGCCGACCACGTTCAAAAAGAGCGACGTGGTCGCATGCGAGTGGCCACCTTGTTTGGTGGAATTGCGGCCGCCATTTTGTTTGTCGCATTTCCGTGGGGCTACCGTTTGCGCGCCGAAATTTTGGCTCCTCACAGCGCGATCTCCGCAGACATACCGGTGGCGGCTGTGTTTGTGTTCGATACCAGTCTTAGCATGACTTATAAAAATGAAGGGCTGACTCGACTGGAACAGGCCATGCAAATGGCGGTCAGTCATTTAGGCGTTCTTCCGGCTCAAAGTCGAGTCGCCGTGGCGACCACGCATCCTGAATCGGAGACCGTTTTTCAGGCAGACCTGGCGGGCGTTCGTTCCAGAATTGAAGACCTGAAACCGTATGCGATTCCTCGTTCGCTAAACGCTGTTATTAAGTCAGCCATTGAATCTCAGGTGGCCGATCGTGAACAAGTGCAGGCGGAAATGGGAACAGCGGATTCGTTCGCTCGCGAAGTCTATTTGCTGACCGACATGTCCGAAGCAGCCTGGGAGTTTCCGGACGAAGCCGGTATTCGCGACTTACTTGTCCAACACGATTGGCTGCAGATTTATTTAATCGATGTCAGCGTGCCGAACGCCAACAACATCGCACTGACGCAGATGAAGCTCGATCGAGAATCTACCGTTGGTGGTCAGCGGGTCAGTGTTTCTGTGGCCGTTTCTGCTACGGCTGCCGCTCGCCCCACGGCCACGGTTGAACTGTTCATGATCGGTCAGGACGGGGAGGAAATTTCCGGAGGGCGAGTAATTGGCAGTCCTCGCCAACAGGTGGAATTTGAAGGCAGCGCTCCCGTTAAAGTGTTTCAGATTGAAGGCGATGCCAGTGTTCCTAATCAACGGGGATTTGTGCGACTGGCATCGACCGATCCTCTGGCGTTCGACGATATTCGCTATTTCACATTTGGGGTTTCGGCCGTTCCCCGCATTCTTTTGGTGGGCGACAGAGCAATTGATACGTGGTACCTGGAAAACGCCTTTCAACCGGTGCAGGCGGCGTCCGTGGGGATGAAGCGAGCGGAATGCAAGTCGATTACTCCCGCCGATTTTGCTCGCGAAGCACTTGCCAACTACGACATAGTTTGTGTGGTCAACTGGGCTCGGCCCGATGAAGCGGCGTGGACAGAAATCGAACGCTTCGTGAACAATGGCGGCGCACTGTTTGTAACGGCAGGAGGCGAAGAATTGCTGCAACCTGGATTCTGGAGCACCGCGTCTGCAGAAGCCGTGCTGCCTGGTTTGCCACTGGTTCCTGTGCCGTTTCGAGATGCCCCGGGGCAGTTGAATCTTGTGGCCGAAGATAACCCGATTTGCAAACTTTTTCTTGATAACCCGGACGCCCGCACTCAGCTTTCGCTGGCCCTGTTTGATCGCTGCTGGACGATTGAACCCGCGGCTGATTCTCGCGTGCTGATGGAATTCAACGATCGCACTCGGCGGCCTGCCTTGATTGAACGCAAAGTCGGGCGCGGCCGTTCGTTGATGTTTCTATCGGCGATGGACAACAACGGACCCAACAAGTGGAACGAAAGTTTCGTAAACAACAACCCATGGGCATTTATTATGCTGGTTCAGCAGACGATGCAGTATCTGACTGGTGCCACAGATGTGAAACGAAACTATACCGTGGGAGACCCGGTCGATATTGCGGTGCCAGCCGCTAAACGTTTTAGTCAGTATCGAGTTGCTCGGCCTCGGTTTCGTCTTACCGAGGGCACGTTCCCGTTCGATGAAAGTTCGGTGCTGCTGACTGATATCGACGAAGCGGGCCATTACCAACTGAGATCTGCAGACGAAGGGATTTCGTTCTTTGCCGACTTCGCGGCGAACAACGTCGACAGCGAAAGCAATTTGACATCGATAGAAGATGAAGAACTGACGCAAATCATCGGCGAAGAACGTTATTCTCGCGTTACAAATCCCGAACAACTGGATCGTGCCGTTAATCTGGGGCGACTTGGCGTCGAAGTGTTTCCCGTGTTAATGGGGCTGCTGATTTTTCTGTTTTGTGCTGAACATCTGATGGCGAATTTCTTCTACGATGAAGAGCCACCGACACCCGCGAAGACTGCGACGGTCGGTGCGTAGAATAGGTTGTGTTGTCCGGCGGAAGGTTGATTGGCAACCCGCTGCGACAAATGTCGTCACAACTTTTGGATTGTTCGAATGCCGAAATTCGTACGGAGATTGGCCAGCTGCTGTGATTTCGGGCTGGCCGCGTTGGCGCATATCCAAATTCCCACCGCAATTGGCGGTTGCTAATGATATTTCACGATTTCATTAGAGCGTATCATGGGTCGCCGGGCGTTATTCCCGTTTTTTTGCAACGGGAAACCGGGGCTTTGCCCAACGCTGTGAAGGGATTTTTGAGCGGGAAAACCGTGAGATAAAGCGAAAGATCGTAGGCTGGAGTTTGAATGCGGTCAAGTCACGAAGTGACGTTAGGTGATAGCCACGGGCGCGAGCCCGTGGAACAGCATTCGACAGTCGTTTTCAGTCCTGAAGGGACGACAGGCAACAACGCGAAATGATACGCCTACCGTCCCTTCGGGACTTTCCGTCTGACTTTTTGCAAACCACGGGCTCGCGCCCAATGTCACTCGGTTTAGGGATAATCTTAGTGGATGGACTGTTTG
>ERZ887851.1172-NODE-1172-length-23554-cov-11.606664_pt1 | contig 23554 bp, 26 predicted proteins | sample MGYA00521100_ERZ887851 | MGnify/ENA primary metagenome ERZ887851 (study PRJEB32303, sample SAMEA104408602) | aquatic metagenome | biome: Brackish water; feature: Pelagic; material: water | place: Baltic Sea | collected 2014-06-06T16:11:00 | depth 11,444 m ... | reverse complement strand
AAAGAGGCATTAAACTTTTTTTCAATACTATTTTGGACTGGTCTTATAATCACTGAGATCTTCTATTAATTTTTTCGGCACGTGATAAGTTGCAGAATATTGCAAATTCTTTCCGCTTTTTTTAAATTGAGAGAATGCTTCTCTATACCAACTCGGATTATTTGGTTCAGCGTTTATTTGTTCGTGAACTTTAACACCGTAAAAATCTCCATGCAGCCAAGGTGCAGAGGTAATTGTTAAAAGTAATACTAATAAAATAGATGTAAGTGAATTATCAAATGGAGTTTATATTATTAAAATTTCAGATGGTGTGAGTCAAATTGATAGAAAGTTTATAAAAAATTAATCCTAAACATTTATATACCTTATAAACCACTCTATTAATTTAGGGTGGTTTTTTTATGCCTCATTTTAATTAACTACTTTTGTTTAAACAAAACACAATGGAAAAACTTATCTATATATTCTTGGGTTTATTAATCGTTGCTTGTAGTGGTAGTGATGATAGTGGAGGGAATGACTCAACCGCTCCGATAATTACTTTGAATGGTCAAGCAATTGCTACTGTTAATCTAAATTCAACATATACCGATGCTGGCGCAACTGCTGTGGATGATGTTGATGGAGACTTAACTTCAAGTATTGTTACCTCTGGGACTGTAAACGTAAATTCAATAGGTACTTATACTATTACTTATAGTGTTTCAAATTCAGCTGGAAATATAGGTGCAGCATCAAGGAGAGTTAATATTATTGAAGATTATGAAAACCCTGTTTATTTAGACGACAATGGTATTACTATAAAAGCTAAAGAATGGTCAGAAGTTGGAGCTGTAGGCGAAATAAATGGTATTACTTATACTATTGTAGATAAATTAATGTTATTGGGATTTATCGAAAATGAATCTGATGTCACCAAATTAGTTACCACAAAAATTACGAATATGAATTTGTTATTTTATGAAGCCACTAATTTTAATCAAGCGATTGAGAGCTGGGATGTGAGCAATGTAACTGATATGTACTGTATGTTTTGGGCAGCATCTTTATTTAATAAAGACATTGGGATTTGGGATGTAAGTAATGTAACTAAAATGAATAATATGTTTACGCAAGCCAATGCTTTTAATCAAGATATTGGAAATTGGAATGTGAGTAATGTTACTTCAATGAGAGGTCTATTTGTGAATGCTAGCAATTTTAATCAAGCCCTTGAAAATTGGGATGTGAGAAATGTTACAAATTGTGATAGTTTCGGTAGTGGTGCACCACTAACACAAGAAAACACACCCAACTTCACTAACTGCACTCCTTAACCATTTAAGATTATAAACCTTACAAGCCACTCTATTAATTTAGGGTGGTTTTTTTATGCCTTATTTTAGTGGATATTTATTTACATAATGGTATTATATTAAAGGCATATCCTCCTCCTTCGGTTCAGCAATTTCTACAACTATTAAGGAAGTTTATTTATAATACACTACCTTTGCTTAGTAGCTAATAACTAATATCTATTATGAATAAAAAAATATTTTTAGACGCCTTTTTTTATCTGGTAATTCCTTTATTAATGTGGAACTTATTTAGAGAAAATTTTGGAGATTATCTCACCATTTTATACGGAATGTTGCCGGCGGTAATTTATACTATATTAGTAGCGATTACTGAAAAAGAATGGAATGTAACAGGACTTTTTTTTCTTTCATTAATTTCATTAAATTTTCTTTTTAATTTAATATCTAAAACAGCAGAACAGGAACTATGGAATGGTGTTTATATGTGTATTATTTCATTTGTTTTTTATTTGTTTACCATTCTGATAAAAAAACCAATTGGTATGTACTTTTTTATAGATTATGCATATGCAAAAGGGGCTCCAAGAAGTTCATCAAAAGCTTTGTATAGTTCTTCGGAAAATTATCATCATTTTGTGAATTTTACTGCTTTTCTTGTTTTAAGTGAAATAATTACTGGAGCTGTTGTATCTCTTCTGATTTCTGATAAAGGTGTCTCTGCTTTCAACACTATTCAAATTACAAGTTCTGTATTAGGATATGTATTTAATGGACTTACAGTTGTCTATGTGATTTATATACTAAAAAGAATAAAAGAAATAACGTAATTTATTGTTTTATGAAGTCACTAACTTTAATCAAGCTCTAGACAAGGCATATCTATTACAGAACATTCCGAATCCTTTTAATAACACAACATCTGTAGGTTACTTTGTCCCTTATACTATCGCAAAGGCACATATAGTGATTAGCATAATGGCTGGTCAGATAGTTCATAACATGGAACTGTCAAATTTAGGAGTTGGTGCAGTAAGTATTGATAATTCAAGAATGGCTTCTGCTGTATATCTGTATACGTTGTATGTTGATGGAAAAAGAATTGATACTAAAAGAATGATAGTAGAATAAAATAAAATCATTTAAGATTATAAACCACTCTATTAATTTAGGGTGGTTTTTTTATGCCTTACTTTAAATTAACTACTTTAGCATTTTATTAAAACAATGAAAACAATGAAAACAATGAAAACAATGAAAACAATGAAAAAATTTGGAATTTTACTTTTAACAGTATTAACCGTTGCTTGTAGTAGTGATGATATTATTTGTCTATTCAGCCCAGTAGTAGGAACCAATGGCAGCTTAACAATTTGTAATGGTGATACGGTAACTGAAGATGAATTATTTAATTCAATAGAAGGAGTTACCACTTCGGGAGGAGTATGGACTCCAGCATTAGCAGGTGCAGGAACCTATACTTATACAATTGCTGCTTTTGAAGGTTGTTCATCAGCAAGTGTAGAGGTAGTAGTAACTGAAGAAGATCCTTCATTTGTAGGAACTTGGCAAGGTACCGACAACGATCCTCAAGATGGAGATATTCTCATTGATTTAGTATTAAATAATGACGGAACGGGTGAACTTTGCCAAACCGATGCAGATGGAGAAATTTGTGAAAATATAAATTGGGAATCTAATTTTAAAGTATTTAGCATTACTGCAACGATAGAAGGCGAAATAACTATTATTACTTTCTTTTACCAGTTTCTTAATTGTGACCAAGTTATTTTAACACCTGCTGATGCTCCAGATGAACCAGTAACATTTACTAGACAATAATATTAATTTTTATAATGTATTAAAAGGTTATCGTTTCGATAGCCTTTTTTTATACAACAAAATCATCCCTCAATTTACATTACCTCAACCTAAATCACGAACTGCACTCCTTAACCATAACCATTTAAGATCATAGACCATTCTATTAATTTAGGGTGTTTTTTTTAAAATAATAGGCGATATATAATACATATAATAATTTTAAATAAACTTTACTACTATTGTTATATAGCTAATAATCAAAACAATGAAAAAATTTATCTATTTATTATTAATTTTATCTGCCACTTCTTTTGGCCAAAATGCAAAAAAAATGAGTAAAAATTTAACCGTATCAACTACTTCGGAATTTAATAAGACTGTATCAATTTCTTTTGCCCATAAAAATCTTGAAGAACTAAAGGCTACAGGAGCTTTTGATAAGATAGTTGATGCTTTTAATAATGCCTTTCTTATTAATTTCACAGTTGAAAATAATTCTCAATATGTTTTAATTATGGATTATAAATACTATTACTCAGCCGGTAGATATAAAATGATTTACACTAATTTTTCTGCTAACATAATCGATATGGATAATAATAATAAAATTGTTGCAACAATTCAATATAATGGGAAATTCGATTTAGATGCATTAGCAAAAGCTATTTCTTCAAAACTATACAAAACCAAAACCTAATTTCACTAACCGTACTCCTTATCCATTTAAGATTACAAGCTGTGGAGAGCCATTTTAATCATTAATTTTCATGTCATTAGGAACTCTTGGATTCATGACCCAAAACCAAAGAGGCGGAACAAAACTCAAAAGTATTGACGCTGGGTAGCCTAAAGGAAGCGTAGGACATTCTTTGTGGTTATCTAAAACCTGATATTTCTTAGAAGACTTGTAATGGTGATCACTGTGTCGTGTAAGTTCGTATAATGTGATTCTACCAATATTAAAGTTAGAATTCCAAGAGTGATGTGGCTGTACTCGCTCATAACGCCCTGAAGCCAATTTTTTACGACGTAGGCCATAATGTTCGATATAATTGATACTTTCTAAAAACAAAAAAGAAATGATGCCAACAACCACTGCAAAAATCATCACTTTAAAAGAAAAGAAATAAACAATACCACAGAGATAAAACGGCTGAATTAAATGATACCAAAACATATCATTTTTTAAAGAAAAAAAGGAAGTATTCTCGGTATGGAGTAATTTTATTTGGAGTTTCCATGCATCTAAATATTGCTTAGTAATCGAGGTAAACCAAAAACAATAGACCGATTGATTGTACCGCGCTGTGGCACCGTCATTGGGCGTTGCAACATGCAGGTGATGGCCAAAATTATGTTCTATATAAAAATGCATATACAAACAAGGCATGTACAGCAATTTACTTATAAAACGTTCGAAATATGAGCTTCTATGACCCAATTCATGAGCGACATTTATACCATTTGTCGCCAATAAAATACCGGTAGATAAAGCCAAACCAATAGTCTCAAATGTAGTAAACCCATTTACCTCATACATAGAAAATACTACATACAATAGCCCAAAAACTATTGGGAAATTGAGATAGAGCATCAGGTCAAAAACCCACTTTTTTTTCATGTATGCAACGTCTTGATCCGAGAGGTTGTCTTTTGTTTCTCCCAAAAGAAAATCCAATCCTGGAAGAATTAAGAAGACATAAAAAACCGCCGTGAAGGTCCAAACTCCAGGCGAGACAAATGATATGTAAACCGACACAGGAACAGTGTAGGCAAATAGATATTTAAAGTCTTTCATAGTTGCACGTCTTCAGCCTAAAGTGAAATTTTAGAATTAAAAAATTAAAAGGTTGTTTTACAAAGTTAATTATTTTTTTCGAACTGTATTTTTTCTTTTTCTAAATTGTTGTTCTACAAGGGGTGTGAATTTGAATACCCAGTATTAAATAGCAGCATGATCTAATTGGACTCTACGAATAGATAGAAGTTCTACTATGTCTCTGTAACTAAGACTGAATTTTAATTTAAAATAAACCGCCCGGAGTATAACTGCTTTGGAAAAACAGTTAGCTTTAAACATCTTTTTGATTTTGAAGATGTTTATTTTTTTATATTAGATGCGACAGAACTGCCTACAATTGTTATACTTAACGTTGGCGTGGATTAAAAAAATAATAACTCGTGTAAATTAAAATTGAATTAAGATAGGAAAAGTTGATAGTCTTTTTTATTATCTTTACATAAAAACAATAGGCTTTTCCCTATAAGAATACTAATAGTATAACAAAAGATTTAAGTTTTGTTGCATATAGCAGGAATTTATTTATGCTGTCGAGACTTAAAAAACCTCAACATATAATTAATTACATGGTAACAACTCAAGGATTTAGAAGAGTATTTTAAAGAAAACTAATTTTAATAGACGATAAATGAACCAAAAGTACAAGTTAATAATTTTAATAATTTTACTGTTTTATTCTCATTATAAAATACAAGCACAATATATTGATTTTGAACATGACGGTATTGACCGTCAATATATCTACTATGAGCCTTTAGATTTAAATGAGCAAATGCCATTAGTAATTGTTATGCATGGCTTTGGTGGAGACGCAAATGATATAAGAAATTATTCAGAGATGAATCAATTTGCGAATCAATACGGTTTTGCTGTTTGTTACCCCAGAGGAACTAATGATTCGGAGGGAAATCGATTTTGGAATGTAGGCTATGCATTTCATCAAAATGAAACTGTAGATGATGTTGGTTTTTTAACAGAATTAGCGGGATACCTTCAAATAACCCATGGCTTGAACCCGGACTACACTTTTGCAACGGGAATGTCTAATGGTGGAGAAATGTGTTACATGCTAGCGTGTCAAGCATACGATACCTTTAAAGCTGTTGCTCCTATAGCAGGTATGATTTTACAAGACATATTAGACGAATGTGATAATAGCCCTCCAATCCCTTTATTTGAAATACATGGTTCCCAGGATAGTGTAACGCCTATTTCTGGAGACCCAAATAACAATGATGGATGGGGAGCTTATCCAAGCATTCCTTTTACCATTGATTATTTTTCAGAAAAAAACGAATGTACAACGGTGGTGACCGAAACACTGCCAAATACCGATACTTCAGACGGTAGCTACGTGCTTAGTGAAAAACATTTAAATGGCATTAATAATAATGAAGTTTGGTACTATAAAGTAGTTGGCGGAGGACATGATTGGCCTGGAGCTTGGGGTAATATGGATATTAATGCTGGTGAAGAAGCTTGGTTGTTTTTTCAAAAGTATATCGATGATATATTATCAATTCCTAATTTTGAAGATTTAGAAAATACCATACGCGTTTTTCCAAATCCAACTAGCAGAATAGCTACAGTTGATATCCCAGATAATGTTTTATTAAAAGAAATAAGGATATTAAATAATCTTGGACAAGTAGTTTCCAAAAATAACACCCTTACGATTGATTTAGAAAGCTTAAGTACTGGAATGTATTATTTACAACTAGAAACTAATAGAGGAATTTTTAATAAGAACCTTATTAAAGAGTAGTCTTTTTATTAATTAAACCTTAAATCTAATAAATCAAAGTCATTTACTTACGTAGTTTTTTTATATTATATCCTTTTTTGTTGTTAATTCAGATAATTTTTTTGATAAATTTAAACTTTTTAGTATGATCTCTAAAATCAAATTTGCAGGTATATTTATTGGCTCAATAGGCTATCTAATGAAAGTCACTCACACTGGTTTAGGCCCTATTCAAGGGAATATACTAATGACAATTGGGATTCTTTTAATAGCGGCTTATGCTTTAGCTAAACTTTTAGGGAAATAGTATTTTACTATTCTTTATTAATAGATTATAAAACCATCGACATATCTTCCTCCGTCAGTTCAGCTACTTCCAATCCTTTTACATAGGTCAAACGTACACCTATAGAGAACGCCCCATAACTTGTTTAAGGACCTGTTCTATTAAAGATTTATATAGCGCCTGTGAGTCTAAAAGAGTACAATGTTGTACTTTTGTTAAGCAGGCAAAAAAACTTCTAAATACGCATATAAACTTCTTATATTTATAATGTTGTTGATGTGGAGTTTTCTCTGTCCATAAAATGGTATTACAGACTATGATATAAAAAAGTATTTTAATTTAAATTAAGGGATTTTTTTTCTTTGTGATTGGCTAAAACGTATAATTTACTCTTGTGTAACCAATGTAACAAACCAAAGTTGAATATATTCATTTCTTTGTCAAAATATATATATAAATGAATTGGATTTACGAACCATGGCCTTGGTATATATCGGGCCCAATGATTGCCTTTATAATGTTTTTACTTATAATGGTTGGTAAAAATTTCGGAATGTCTGCCAATCTAAGAACGATGTGTACGATCTGTGGTGCAGGAAATAAATCAGATTATTTTAAGTTCGATTGGAGGTCTCAAAAATGGAATTTAGTGGTTGTCTTTGGAGCTATTATTGGGGGCTATATAGGTTCACATTTCCTAACTTCAAATCTAGCAGTAGTAATTAACCCGGAGACTACTGCAGATTTAAACGCTCTTGGATTTAAGAGCGCAGGAAAAACATATTTGCCAACAGAACTATTTGATATAGCAGCATTATTAGACTTTAAAAGTTTTCTCATTTTAGCCATAGGTGGTTTTTTAGTTGGTTTTGGAACACGATATGCAGGTGGTTGTACCTCTGGTCATGCAATATCTGGACTAAGCGACTTACAACTGCCGTCACTAATTGCTGTAATTGGATTCTTTATAGGAGGCCTTACCATGATTCACTTTATTTTCCCTTTAATTTTCTAAAAAATGAGAACACTTATCTATTTATTTATCGGAATCCTTTTTGGAATAACAATGTTTAAATCTGAGGCAGCTTCTTGGTTTCGTATTTATGAAATGTTCAAATTTGAATCGTTTCATATGTATGGTATTATTGGTTCAGCATTAGCCATTGGTATTATAGTCGTTCAAACCATAAAACGATTTAAAATAAAATCTTTTTATGGTGAAATCATTCATTTTAATCCAAAACAAAAGAGCTTTAGCCGTTATATGTTTGGTGGAATTATTTTTGGATTGGGATGGGCATTAGCCGGTGCTTGCCCTGGACCAATGTTTACATTATTAGGAGCAGGATTTATTCCTATTCTAGTAGTTATAGCAGCTTCTATTTTAGGAACCTTTTTGTATGGAAAACTGAAAAATAGGTTACCGCATTAAAGAAATAACGTTAAAACATTTTTATTTATAGACTTAGAAGACATTTTGAAGCTTGTCGGTTTTTAGTTCCAATTCCTATAGTCACCTTTTAAGTCGTAAATTTATTTAAAACCAAGACGTTCTATTTTTTTAATGGCTTTCTGACTTCTATTTCCAGAACGGCAATAAAGAAATATTGCTTGAATTTTAAGTATAAATTATAATGTAGATGGACAAACAAATTCTGAAACAGTAACACCCGTTTCTTTTATTGATTTGAATCCTCCCTGCACATCTATTAAATTATGAATACCGCGACTCTTTAAAATAGACGAGGCAATCATACTTCTGTAACCTCCAGCGCAGTATAGGTAAAAAGTTTTATTTTCTGGAAACTCGGTTAAATGATCATTCAAAAAATCAAGAGGTGCGTTATTTGAGGCCATTACATGTTCAGAAAGGTATTCACTTTTTTTACGCACATCAAATACAGATTTACTTCCACCCGCTAGTTCTTTCTTGAATATTTCTGCAGGTACAGAGCTCACAGTATCATATTCCTTAGCTGCTTTTTTCCAAGCCTCAAAACTGCCTTTAAGGTATCCTAAGGAATTATCAAACCCAACTCTAGAAAGCCTGATTACCGCTTCTTCTTCACGCCCAGGTTCTGCTATTAATAAAAGAGGTTGTTTAATATCTGCAATTAAAGCACCAACCCAAGGAGCGAAATTACCATCCAATCCAATAAATATAGATCTCGGGACGTGTCCTTTGGCAAACGAGTCTTGGCGACGAACATCTAAAATTATGGCGCCAGTTTCGTTTGCTGCAGCTTCAAATGCATCTGCTGATAATTCTTGAGTACCTCGTTTCAACACTTCGCTAATATCTTCATATCCTTCCTTATTCATTTTTACATTCATAGGAAAATATTGAGGAGGTGATAAAAGGCCGTCTATTACTTCTGCAATAAATTCATCTTTAGCCATATCAGCACGCAAGGCATAATTCATTTGCTTTTGGTTGCCTAGGGTATCCACCGTTTCTTTCATCATATTTTTACCACAAGCAGAGCCAGCTCCGTGAGCAGGATATACGGTAACGTCATCTGCTAATGGCATTATTTTTTCCCGCAAGCTATCATATAAAAATCCAGCTAGATCTTTCTCAGTTAAAGTGCCCTTTTTTTGAGCTAAATCAGGTCTTCCAACATCTCCTAGGAATAATGTGTCTCCACTAAAAATAGCCTGATCTTTACCGTTTTCATCTCTTAAAAGGTAGGTTGTACTTTCCATTGTGTGGCCAGGAGTATGTATTGCAACAATAGTTACGCTTCCTAGCTTGAATTCTTGACCATCCTCTGCAATTAAAGCATCGAATGTAGGATTGGCATTTGGCCCAAAAACTATAGGCGCTCCAGTTTCTTTTGCTAATGTAACGTGACCACTCACAAAATCTGCGTGGAAATGCGTTTCAAAAATATATTTAATTTTTGCATCGTCAAGTTTAGCTCTATTTAAATAGGGTTTCACCTCTCTCAAAGGATCAATTATGGCAACCTCGCCACTGCTCTCAATGTAATAAGCTCCCTGTGCTAAGCAACCCGTATATATTTGTTCAACCTTCATTTGTAATGTATTTAAATATTATGATGTAAAATTAAATAATTTTTATAAGTACCAAAGTAACTTAGGTCACATTGCTATATATTAAAAAAACAACCTCTATATAAAGCGCATTTTTCTAGAAAGTATAATAAGGTTATTTATTATTTCATAAAAAACTCCATATAGAATATGAAAATTGCCATTACAAATATAAAATAACCAAAGCCTTTTTTTAGTTTTCTGCCATCAATAAAATTACTTAGATAACTACCTATGAAGATGCCAATTAAAGAGATTCCTGTAAAAACAGCAAGGAATGTCCAATCCATATTCATAGTTAAGGCATCACCTAAGAAAAATCCAAGTAACGATTTAAAGGCAATAATAACTAATGAAGTTCCAACGGCAACTTTCATGTCGATATTCGCTAAAATCACAAGAGCTGGAATGATGAGAAATCCGCCTCCTGCACCTACCATGCCTGTAATTCCTCCAACTAATAAACCTTCAATTAAAATTAATGGATAGTTGTATTTTGCTGTATCATCACTTTTTTGTTCTTTCTCTTTAGGCTTTTTAAGCATAGAAAAAGCAGCTGGGATCATTAATGCCGCAAACAAACCAAACATCCCCATTCTTCGAGTAAACTCAAAATCATTAATATTAAACAAAATATCAGGTAATGCAGGAATGACATAGTGTCTTACTAATGTAACCCCCACAAGAGCAGGTATACCAAAAATAATTGCCGTTTTCCAATCTACATAACCTTTAAGGTGTTGTTTAAATCCTCCAACCAAAGAACTAGCACCAACAATAAATAAAGAATATGCAGTAGCCACCTTTTCATTTACAGAAAACAAATAAGCTAAAACGGGTACTGCGAGTATAGATCCGCCGCTTCCAATTAACCCTAGAGAGATACCAATTACTAGGGCACTTAAATAACCAAAAAGTTCTACCAATTCCATTTATTTTTTGTTTTGATCTTTCGAGCAAAAATATACTTACTTTTTAGATATAGAATTAACTTAAGTTACTTTACATCGATTTATAATTTAAAAAAAGCCCTCTCGACAATCTGCTTTTGTGTGGAAACAAAATAATTTCTTGGCAAGATTTAAATAATAATAAACCTGTTTTGTAAAAAATCACAAATCAATAGCCTTGAGTAAGCCTCTTAATATATTTTCCCACAACGTCAAACTCTAAGTTAACTTTAGTTCCTTTTTTAAACTCTTTAAAATTGGTATGTTCTATTGTATAAGGAATGATAGCGACACTAAATTCATTTTCTTTTGAATTAACAACAGTTAAGCTAACGCCATTTATGGTGACAGATCCTTTTTCAATAGTAATATTACCATAAATATCATCATATTTAAACGTATAGCAAGCACTTCCTTTTTCCTTAATAATATTATTACAAATTGCAGTTTGATCAACATGACCTTGAACAATATGGCCGTCCAGACGTTCTTGAAGTTTCATAGATCTTTCTAAATTAACAAGATGACCAACTTTAAGATCCCCTATATTTGACTTGTCTAAAGTTTCTTTAATGGCGGTAACAACATACTTATCGTTATTAATTTCAACAACAGTAAGGCAAACTCCATTATGCGCTAAACTTTGATCTATTTTTAATTCTTGAGTAATTGGACTTTTTACTTCAATATGAACATTACTACCTTCACTTGTAAGAGAAATTATTTCTCCCATTGATTCAATTATTCCCGTAAACATAATTACATTTAGTTACATTTGTATACAAAAGTAATGATAAATTAAGCGATCTAACTCGAATGAATAAGCAAAATAAAATAGTAGTAGGTATATCAATAGGTGACTTAAACGGAATTGGTAGTGAAGTGGTTTTAAAGACCCTACAAGACCCTAGAATATTGGATTTTTTCACTCCTGTAATCTTCGCTTCCTTTAAAATTATGACTTACTTTAAAAAAGCATATCAAATTGAATGCAATCTGCATGGTATAGATAAAATTGAAAACATTGATCACCATAAAATTAATGTTTTCAATGTTTGGAATGAACCTATCAATATAAATTTTGGCAAGGAAGATTTAAATACTGGTGCTTATGCTATCAAATCTCTTAAATCTGCCACAGCTGCACTTAAAAACAATAATGTTAATGTATTAGTTACCGCTCCCATAAATAAATCAAGCATTCAATCTAAAGATTTTAACTATCCTGGGCATACCGATTTCTTAAATAAAGAATTGGAAGGAGAAAGTCTAATGTTGATGATCAATGATTCATTAAGAGTGGGTTTATTAACGGATCATGTCGCAGTAAAAGATGTCTCACAAAGCATTACAAAAGAACTTGTTGAAAGAAAAATCAATACAATTAAAGATACATTAATACAAGATTTTGGAATTCGAAAACCCAAAATTGCAGTATTAGGTATTAATCCCCACAATGGTGATCATGGAGTTATTGGAAATGAAGACGATACCGTTTTAAGGCCTGCTTTAGATGAAATTTATAAAAAAGGAACTTTAGTTTATGGTCCCTATGCGGCAGACAGCTTTTTTGGTTCTGGGAATTATAAAAAATTTGACGCAATTATTGCCTCGTATCATGATCAAGGACTTATTCCTTTTAAAACACTTTCTTTTGGGAAGGGTGTTAATTATACTGCAGGATTAAATAAAATCCGAACTTCTCCAGATCATGGAACTGCATTTGATGTTGCAGGAAATAATGTCGCTAATAACGATTCTTTTAAAGAAGCTGTTTTTAGCGCAATAGAAATTTTTAAAAAGAGGGAAGAATACAAAAACCTCTCAAAAAATCAATTGGAAACAACTGTACAAAAAAAAGAATTTCATCCTAAAAGATAGTCGTTTTCGTTAATTTTCATTCCCGCTGTTAAGAATTGTGATTCATGTAATGGCTGGAACAGATCATTTGCTTGCCGCCACTCCTTTTTAATTGAACCTAAAAAAACGAGCTGTTTTTAGTAACTTTTCCAACAGTGTAACAATTCTTGTAGCTTCTGATAACACAATGTAAATCTTAATATCCCTTTATAAACAAGTCATAACGAATTAATTAATTAAATAAGAAAAAGAATTACAAAAACAGCTATTCAGTTTAAATATTTTTTTATCTTTGCACCCGCCTTATTTATAAGGATGCCGTGTTTAACAGGTGAGTGATTATGAAGGAATTGAAAGAGTTTATTATCCCATTTGTGGGGTTAAAATTAGGAGAACACCGGTTTAACTTTAAAATAAGTGAATCGTTCTTTGAGTATTTTGAGTACATAGATTTTAATAGCGTAGCTATAAATCTAGACGTACTGCTGGTTAAAAAAAACACCATGTTAGAGTTTACCTTAGTTTTTGATGGCTATGTAAACATAAACTGTGATATCACTAATGAACCTTATAACCAAGACGTTTCAGGTTCTTTTGATTTTATTGTTCAATTTGGCGATGAGTTTAATGATGAAAATGAGGAATTAATTTTAATACCTCACGGAAGTTATGAGTTTGGTATACAGCAATATGTTTATGAATCAATTGTGTTAGCAGTCCCAACAAAAAGAATTCATCCTGGGATTGAAGATGGAACACTAAAATCGGATATACTTAGTAAACTAGAAGAACTTCGTCTTACAAATAAAGATGAAAATCTAATTAATGAAGACGAAACAACAGACCCAAGGTGGGACGAATTAAAAAAATTATTAACAGAGAAATAATATAAAGTAATGGCACATCCAAAAAGAAAAATCTCAAGAACCAGAAGAGATAAAAGAAGAACACATTACAAAGCAACTACGCCTCAAATAGCTACAGATCCAACAACTGGAGAGTCTCATTTATACCATAGAGCTCACTGGCATGAAGGCAAATTATACTACCGTGGTCAAATAGTTATTGACTCAGTAGAAGAAGTAGCTTAGTAATAAGGAAATATAAATACATTAACGTTCACAAAAATGTGAGCGTTTTTTGTTTTATTATTTATTTGATTTTTTTACCTGTTTTCGACTAATTTTTAGTAATTTTCGTCCGATTTAGAGGAATTTGACCTCTTTTGTGAAATTAATTCAAATCTATGAGTAAAATCACAGCAGCAATAACCGCTGTAGGAGGCTTTGTTCCAGAATACGTTTTATCCAATAAAGAATTAGAAACTCTTGTGGACACTAATGATGAATGGATCACCGCTCGAACTGGGATTAAAGAACGCAGAATTTTAAAAGATAAGGATAAAGGAACTTCATTTCTTGCTATCCAAGCCGCACAAGACCTACTTAAGAAAAAAAACATAGATCCCAAAGATATCGATATGGTGATCTTAGCCACAGCAACACCCGATATGCCAGTTGCAGTTACTGGAGCCTATGTTGCTACTCAAATTGGGGCGAATAATGCATTTTCATACGATTTAATGGCAGCGTGTTCTAGTTTTCTTTTTGGAATGTCTACAGCTGCAAAATATATTGAGTCTGGCAGTTATAAAAAAGTTCTTTTGGTGGGTGCAGATAAAATGTCATCTATTATAGACTATAAAGATCGCACTACTTGTATTATATTTGGAGATGGAGCAGGAGCTGTTCTTTTTGAGCCAAATTTTGAAGGATTAGGTGTTCAAGATGAATACTTAAGAACAGACGGTAACGGAAGGCAATCTTTAAAAATTCATGCCGGCGGATCATTAGTGCCAACTTCAATAGAAACCGTAACTAACAACCAACATGTTGTTTTTCAAGATGGAAAAACAGTTTTTAAATTTGCAGTTACAAAAATGGCTGATGTATCAGAAAAAATTCTAAAACGGAATAATTTAACCGGAGATGATATTCAATGGTTGGTACCTCATCAAGCTAACAATCGAATTATTGAAGCCACTTCAAAACGAATGAACCTGCCTGATGGAAAAGTGATGAAAAATATTTACAAATACGGAAATACAACATCCGCAACCTTACCTTTATGTCTTTTTGACTATGAGAAAAAACTTAAAAAAGGTGATAAACTTGTTTTCGCTGCTTTTGGAGGAGGATTTACTTGGGGAGCTATGTACCTTACTTGGGCATACGACTCTTAATTAATAAAACAAAATAAAACTGATACTATGGATTTAAAAGAGATTCAAAATTTAATCAAGTTTGTAGCAAAATCTGGAGCTACCGAAGTTAAACTTGAAATGAATGATGTAAAAATCACGATAAAAACTGTCGATGATAGAGTTAAAGGTGAAACAACATATATACAACAAATGCCAACAATTTCACCACAAGTTGGAGCTTTACCAGCCGCTGCTCAAAATGAAGCTATACCAGAAGCTGCTGAATCGACACCAGAAGATGAAGATTCAAAATATATTATGGTAAAGTCACCAATTATTGGAACTTTTTACAGAAAATCTTCTCCAGACACCCCTTCTTTTGTGGAGGTTGGTGATTCAATTAAAGACGGTGACGTTTTGTGTATTATTGAAGCAATGAAACTTTTTAACGAAATAGAAAGTGAAATTTCAGGTAAAATTGTAAAAGTTTTAATTGATGACGCCACTCCAGTAGAGTTTGATCAACCTTTATTTTTGGTAGACCCATCTTAATTAATCAAATCTAAAATTGTCAATTATAAAATTCTACTAGATGTAGGTTTATAATTGGACATTTTGAAATTTATTGAAATTATGTTTAAAAAAATATTAATTGCCAATAGAGGAGAAATTGCATTACGTATTATCCGTACCTGTAAAGAAATGGGTATTAAATCTGTTGCAGTTTATTCTACAGCTGATGCTGAAAGTCTTCATGTTCGTTTTGCTGACGAAGCTGTTTGTATTGGACCGCCAACAAGTAGTGAGAGCTATTTAAAAATACCTAATATTATTGCTGCCGCAGAGATAACAAATGCTGATGCCATACATCCTGGTTATGGTTTTTTATCTGAAAATGCTAAATTTTCAAAATTATGTAAAGAACATAATATTAAATTTATTGGAGCTTCCGAAGACATGATCAATCGCATGGGGGATAAAGCAATGGCCAAAACCACTATGATTGAAGCAGGTGTACCCTGTGTGCCTGGAAGCGAAGGAACCATACCAGATTTTGAAACTTGTATTAAAGTTGCAAAAGAAACCGGTTATCCAGTTATGCTCAAGGCTAGCGCAGGTGGTGGCGGAAAAGGGATGAGAGCTGTTTGGAAAGAAGAAGAGTTAAAAAATGCATGGGATTCTGCTCGTCATGAAAGTAAAGCTGCTTTTGGAAATGACGACATGTATATAGAGAAATTAATTGAAGAGCCTCGACATATTGAAATTCAAATTATTGGAGATAGTAACGGAAATGCTTGTCATTTAAGTGAAAGAGATTGTTCTATTCAACGACGTCATCAAAAACTTACCGAAGAAACTCCAAGTCCATTTATGACTGATAAACTAAGGGAAAAAATGGGATTAGCGGCGGTAAGAGCCGCGGAATATATTAAATATGAAGGAGCTGGTACTGTTGAGTTTTTAGTAGATAAGCATCGCAATTTCTACTTTATGGAAATGAATACTCGTATTCAAGTAGAGCATCCAATTACCGAACAAGTAATTACAGATTTCGATTTAATTAGAGAACAAATTAAAGTAGCTGCAGGTATTCCGATTATTGGGAAAAATTATTTTCCAAAACTGCATTCAATTGAGTGTAGGATTAATGCGGAAGATCCTTTTAATAACTTTAGACCTTGTCCTGGAAAAATCACAGAATTGCATTCTCCAGGAGGACACGGAGTGCGCTTAGACACACATGTGTATGCTGGATACACCATTCCGCCTAATTACGATTCAATGATTGCTAAACTAATTACCACTGCTCAAACTCGTGAAGAGGCCATTAGTAAAATGCGAAGAGCATTGGATGAGTTTGTCATTGAAGGCATCAAAACCACAATCCCATTCCATCGACAATTAATGGATCATCCAGATTATATAGCAGGTAATTTCACTACCGCTTTTATGGACAGCTTTGAAATGAACGAAATAGAAGAGGAAGAATAAAAATATTTAAACTCCGAACTTAATAAGTTCGGAGTTTTTTTATATTAAAAGAAACTTATTCTTTAATTATTTTTTTTGAAACGATACCTTGATCGGTTTCTAATTGTACAAATAATAACCCACTAGAGAGCGAATCCCGCTTCACAGTTTATAAATTCAAGAACTAATTGGATTAAAAGACAAAGACAAATGCAAAATTATGGTGAATTCAAATTAAAATAAACTACCATGACTATTCTTGAATTAAAATTTGAATTACAACAACAATGTAAGGACCTTATAAAACGAAGGTATGATCGCATTAATAAAACCATTTTTGATATCGAGTATTCTTTAAAAGAAGAATCTAAAAGCACCAGTGGAGACAAGCATCACACGGGAAGAGCTATGCTTCAAATAGAACGTGAAAATGCCGGAAATCAATTAAGGGAAATTGAAAAAGTGATACATCAATTAAGCAAAGTTGATATTAGCTTAGCTTCAGAAGCAATTCGTTTAGGGAGTATTGTTGAAACCAATCAAGCCACTTTTTTTATGAGCATATCTGTTGGTAAATTAGAAACCAATAATTCTATTTACTTAGGGGTTGCACCAAATTCACCTATAGGAATGTGTTTATTAGGAAAAAATAAAGGAGATCAATTCAATTTTAATGGAGTTGTATATAAAATAATAAATATCTGTTAATTGAGATAGATATTAGATTTTTATAAACTTTAATATTAAAAAGCATAGACTAAAAAAGAAATCAAATTAAATCTCATAATAAAGCTCGGCATTCTGATGCAACAGTTTATGCCAAAAACTCTGAGGTTTGTTTTTAAACGCTTCATTCAAAGCATCAAACCATAAATCAACTGATCCAGTAATTTCGCATACCGGCCAATTACTACCGTAAATAATTCTATCATCACCAAAACTATCTGCACAATGTTTAATAACTGAGACGACATCCTCTATTTTCCACTTGTACTCTGGCCTAGTAAAACAGAATTCAGATATTTTGCAAATTGTATTTTTTTCTGCAGCATATTTGCTTATCCCTTTACGCCACTGTTGGATTAATTCTGGGTTACCTTTCATAGGATAAAAACCACAATGGTCAATTATAAATCTAGTCTCAGGGCATTGTTGAACTAACTTCAATCCAAATGGCATAAAATCAGCTAGCATGGTTAAATTAAACATTAGATTAAGTTTACCTAACAATTTTGTATTTTGAATAAAAATAGCTTCTGTTATAGAATCAGGGTCACAAGCAAAAAAATTATGACGTACTGATTTCACATAACCTGTTTTATGATATTTATGAATATAAGCTGAAAAATCATTTCTAAACAAATCACCACCCAAGGTTAGTGCGGTAACTAGGTTTGATTTATCTTTGCATACGCCAACTATATAATCAGATTCCTTAGTAAGATCTCCTTTTATTACGTCCACTTCTGTATAACAAGATTTAGTAAGATTTTGGGACTTCATTGCCACATCATAATCTTCCAAAGTATATATCTTCTTTAAACTCGAGAAAGCCTCAAGCCATTCTAAGGTAACGTGATTCGTATTCCAGATATGAAAGTGTGTATCAATAATTGGTATGGTATTCATTTTTTTTGGTTCTATAAATTACGCCATTCAGTTTTATAGTAAGTTTTTTGCTAGACCATAAAAACGATTATGGATTTATTTTCAAATATGCATCACATTCTATTATAGTAATTTACAGGTGAAAATATCATCTGTTATAAGTTTTACTAAAGTAGTATTTTTAGCTGTTTCTAAAAATATTATGTATCGCAATTATCTTTGTAGATTTTTTTATTTCTAACAATAAAGTAATTTAAGATTTAATATATATTCGTTTCATTTTTTACATAAAATCGCACAAAAAATATAGTGCTTACAAAAATCGATGTTAAATTAATTTTTTATAAACGAGATACTCAGCAATTTGGATGGCATTGGTTGCGGCTCCTTTTCTTAAATTATCGCTTACAATCCACATATTTAAGGTTTTTCCTTGTGTTTCATCTCTTCGAATTCTGCCCACAAAAACATCATCTTTATCATTTGCATAAATAGGCATTGGATAGGTGTTGGTATCTGGATTGTCTTGAACGGTTACTCCAGGAGTTTCGTGAAGAATTTTTCTAATATCGTGTAGTACAAATTCATTTTCAAATTCAACATTTACGGACTCACTATGTCCACCAGCAGTTGGAATGCGTACTGCAGTTGCAGAAATTGAAAAGCTTCTGTCGTTTAATATTTTTTGAGGCTCATGAGCCAATTTCATTTCTTCTTTTGTATATCCATTTGCTTCAAAATCATCACAATGAGGAAGCGCATTTTTATGAATTGGATAGGGGTATGCCATTTCGGACTGAATCCCATTGATCTCATTTTCTAATTGCTTAACGGCTTTAACTCCCGTTCCAGAAACAGATTGATAGGTAGAAACAATTACCCGTTTCATTTTGTATTTATTATGTAACGGAGCCAATGCCATCACTAATTGAATCGTGGAACAATTAGGATTGGAAATAATTTTATCATTAGCAGTTAATGCAGAAGCATTGATTTCTGGAACCACTAATTTTTTTGATAAATCCATCCTCCAAGCTGATGAATTATCAATTACAGTGGTACCAACTTCCGCAAACTTGGGAGCCCATTCTAAAGATATAGTACTACCAGCAGAAAATATAGCAATTTCAGGTTTTTTAGATAAAGCATCTTCTAAACCAATTACTTTTATAATTTTTCCATTAAACTTTAATTGATTTCCTATTGATTTTTCTGAAGCGACTAACACTATTTCAGAAACAGGAAATTTGCGTTCCTCTAATAATTTAATCATAATAGTACCAACCATTCCGGTAGCTCCAACAACTGCTATTTTCATATGAGTATCTAGTTAATTACTAGTAATTTTAATTTCTTTATAAGAATAAAACGCTAAAATAAGGTATAGAATAGTAGTGTGGCGGTTCTAATTTTTTTATTTTTTTAGAAGATCTCTAATTTCAGCTAATAAATTGGTCCAGCTGGTACATCAGGAGCTACTCCCACAGTGTTTTTTAAAATCTTTAAGCATAACAAGTGAACTAAGGGTTTATAGTACACAAGTTATGGAAAATTAATAGTTGGATCGTTAAAACTAAGCTGTAGGATTATTATTTTCGATAAACTAAACGCTTTACTCTTTGTGAGATTGCTGTTAATAATTCGTAAGAAATGGATTCAATGGTTTCTGCAAGTAAATCTGCTTTGTTATCACCTCCAAATACAATTACCTCGTCTCCTTCTTTACAAACAATTCCTGTGACATTTATCATCATCATATCCATACAAATATTTCCTATTATTGGAGCTTTAATTCCCCTAACCATTACCCAGCCTTTACCGTTTCCATATGCTCTGCTAATACCATCTGCATGGCCAATAGGTATCGTTGCTGACACTGTCGTTCTTTTACTTTTAAAAGCTCTATTATATCCAACGCTATCTCCCTTTTTAACAGTATGTATTTGTGAAATTACCGATTTTAATGTTACAATTGGGCTAAAGTTTTTTTGTTCTTCCGGAATATTACTAAAACCATAAAGACCAATCCCACTTCTAACCATATCGAATTGTGCATCAGGATAATTTAAAATCCCTGATGTATTAGACATATGTAACTTAGGTTGGTAGTTTAATTTACTTGAAATATTTTCAGCAATATTTTTAAAGCTAATTATTTGAGATTCTGAAAAATCTTTTTCTGTGAGATCTTCACTCGCTGCAAGGTGCGAAAAAAGAGAAGCAACTTTTATAGTACTTGTCGAACTTAATTCTTTAACAATTTTATTCACCTCAGTTTCATTAAACCCCAATCGATTTAAACCCGTATTAAATTTAAGATGAACAGGGTAGTTGTGTTGTTTTTTTTCTGAAGCTATTTTTATAAACTGCTTTAGGACACTTTCATTATATAAATTAGGCTCTAAGCATCGATTGATGAGAATTTCAAAGTTTTCAACCTGAGGGTGTAGCACTAAAATCGGCGTTTTAATGCCAAAATCTCTTAAAACAACTCCTTCATTCACATAAGCTACTGCTAAATAATCAACCCCTAAAGCTTCTAATTCTTTTGCAATAATTACAGCATCACTACCATAGGCAAATGCTTTTACAACGCCCAATAGTTTTGTGGTATCTTTTATTCTAGATTTTAAATAATGATAGTTTTTACCTAATGCGGTAAGATCTATTTCTAAAACAGTTTCAGTGGCTTTTGGCATTCCTTAGTCTTCCTTTTTTTTAGAAATATCTTCAGGCTCTTGCACATTCATTTTATGAATTTTCTCTCGAAGCATCAATTTATAATATGCCGATCTGCTTAATGGTTCGTATTCATCTACTTCACCCAAAAGCACCAATTCGTCACCTTTAGCTTTGCGGTAACTGTAATTTGCTAAATTCCCAGTTCGGGTACACACTGCGTGTACTTTAGTAACATACTCAGCAGTTGCCATTAATGCAGGCATTGGACCAAAGGGGTTTCCTTTAAAATCCATATCCAATCCAGCAACAATTACCCGCACGCCTCTATTGGCTAAATCATTACAAACTTTTACAATTTCATCATCGAAAAACTGAGCTTCATCAATACCAACGACATCACAACAGTCTGCTAAAATGGGAATATTTGCTGCGGCAGGAACCGGAGTTGAATGAATTTCATTGCTGTCATGAGAAATTACCGACTTGTCATCATAGCGCGTATCGATCATTGGTTTAAAAATTTCTACTTTTTGTTTGGCAAATTTTGCACGTCTTAATCTTCTGATTAATTCCTCTGTCTTACCTGAAAACATAGAGCCTGCGATGACTTCAATCCATCCAAATTTTTCTTTTTGATTAACGGTATTTTCGAGAAACATAAAATTAAATTAAACTAAAACAGAATTCCTTGACGTTTACATAAAGGTTGTGTAAATTTATAAAAACAAAACAGAAAATTTGCTTTATTTTAATAAGTTATGAAGAAGAAAGTCCTATTCCAAATAAACGCGCTTGCTAAGAGCATTATTGCTTCAGAAAATGACATCGATATTATTAAAACAAAACACACATTAATTCAGCTTTATGAAAAGTTAACGGTTTTAGAATTTTTAAAATCAAGCGAAGAAACCAAATTTGCAAAACCTAAAAAACCCGCAACCGACTCTAAAACTTATCGAGAACAAAATTGGTTTCAGGATCCAGATCCAGTTCCACAACCATCTCATGAAGATGCTTTGGCAGAACCTTTAATGGAAAAAATAAAAGATCTGGTAGCTCAAATGCCAAGTGAAAGTGATCCAGATGGTTCGGTATTGGAAGACTTGATAAAAGAAATACTTCCTAAAAAAGAAACCTTTAAAAATGATTTAGAAGAATTTGCAGCTTCCTATCAAGAAAATTTAGTATTTGAAAGAAAACAAGAAGATGAAAAAATAGAAGTACCTGAAAATGAAATTGAAACTAAATCAGCGCAAAACAAACCCACATCTATAAATGACAAATTAAACCAAGGGCTTAATATTGGACTTAACGACCGCATTGCTTTTATAAAGCATCTTTTTGAAAATAATACCGATGATTATACCCGCGTTTTATCACAGATAAATTCGATGACTACTTTTCAAGAAGCATCTGCATTTGTTGAAAATAACATTAAGCCAGATTACAATAATTGGGATGACAAAGAAAAATATGCTGATCGTTTTTTATTAATAATTGAAAAACGATTTAACTAGTATGATAGGGAAACTTTATTTGGTACCTACTCCTATTGGTAACCTAAAGGACTTCACTTTTAGAGCCATTGAGGTTTTAAAAGGAGTAGATTTAATCCTCGCCGAAGACACTCGAACTAGTGGAAAACTATTAAAGCATTATGAAATTTCTACACACATGCAATCTCACCATATGCATAACGAACATAAGACGGTTGATAATGTGGTTAGAAGAATTACAAATGGAGAAACCATTGCATTAATAAGTGATGCAGGTACTCCAGCAATTAGTGACCCCGGATTCTTATTAACCCGTGCCTGTGTGGAAGCTGGAATAGAAGTAGATTGTTTACCTGGTGCTACGGCCTTTGTGCCTGCTTTAGTAAATAGCGGTTTACCAAACGATAAATTTGTTTTTGAAGGTTTTCTTCCAGTTAAAAAAGGAAGGCAGACAAGGTTATTGCTTTTAGCGGAAGAAACCCGAACTATAATTTTTTATGAATCTCCTCATAAACTCCTTAAAACCCTAAGCCATATTGTAGAATTTTTTGGTTCTGAAAGAGTAGTTTCTGTATCTAGAGAAATCACCAAATTACACGAAGAAACTATACGAGGCACAGCCACTGAAGTATTAGCTTATTATACAGCAAAACCTCCTAAGGGCGAACTAGTGATGGTAGTTGGAGGAAAAAAATAAAAACTTTTTTAGATTCATATTCATGAATAAAAATAATAAGTTTATTTATTGTAAATTTATCTTTTAACCTCTCTTTTAAC
>ERZ887851.1169-NODE-1169-length-23567-cov-14.193306_pt1 | contig 23567 bp, 22 predicted proteins | sample MGYA00521100_ERZ887851 | MGnify/ENA primary metagenome ERZ887851 (study PRJEB32303, sample SAMEA104408602) | aquatic metagenome | biome: Brackish water; feature: Pelagic; material: water | place: Baltic Sea | collected 2014-06-06T16:11:00 | depth 11,444 m ... | reverse complement strand
TATAACTTCTTCATTTCCTACGCAATACCCAATCCCTTTTTTATTTATCTTTTTTGCCGCTAGCATCGTTTCATTATCCCAAAAGGTGCCCCATCTCCCGTATACCATGAAAAGGCCCGCTTACCAGCAGGCCAAAACTTCTTAGAAAAATCAAGCAAAGCAAATCGTGCATCAAAGTTCTGCTTATCTTAGCCTTATAATTATATTATCGCTCCATGAAACCATACAATTTTTACGCTGGCCCCTCAATTCTTCACCCCGATGTTATTAAAGAAGCCCTTTCGCAAATTGAAGCAAAAAACGGATTGAGTCTTCTTGAACTTTCGCATCGCGGAAAAGTAGTACAGCAACTGTTCAAAAACACCCAATCAAAGCTTCGAGAACTCATGCAATTAGATGATAAATTTGAGATCTTATTCCTGCATGGTGGAGCATCACTCCAAAACTGTATGATACCCTATAATATATGTACGCAAGAAAGTGCTAATTATATTGACACTGGTATATGGTCAAAAAAGTCTTACAAAGAATCAGAAATTTTAAGACCTACCGATGTTCTTGGAAGTTCGGCCGAGCAAAACTACGATCACATCCCAAAAAATATCAATTGGGACGGCAAAGGCTATCTACACATCACTACTAATAACACGATTAGTGGAACACAGTTTCACAATTTCGATTTCGTCGAAAAAGGAGTTGTGGTAGCGGACATGTCATCAGACTTATTAAGTCAATCAATGAATTTTAATTCCTTTGGTGTTATATATGCAGGTCTTCAAAAGAATCTAGGAACAGCAGGAGGGACCTTGGTCGTCATAGATAAAAACTTGTTAGAAGATTTGCCACAAGTTCCGAACATGCTAAACTATAAAAAGCATGTTGAAGCCAATAGTATGCTTAACACGCCGCCCGTATTTGCGGTTATGATGTGCAACATTGTTTTGAACTGGATTGAAAAACAAGGCGGATTGCATGTTATTGAAAAACAAAATCAATTAAAAGCTAAAATGCTGTATGATACTATAGACAGTCATAAGTTATTTGAAGGTTTTGTTCAACTAGAAGATAGAAGCCTAATGAATGTTTGTTTTAAGTTAGAAGATGATTCTTTAAAAGAACGATTTGAAACTTCCCTAGAAAATAACAACATTGTTGGATTAAATGGGCATAGATCTAAAGGCGGGTATCGCGCATCCCTATATAATCAATTGCCATTGAGCCATGTAGAACATTTAGTTAAGGTGATGAACAATTTCAAAGCCTAAATCCTTGCATAAAGCTGACATAATCGACTGCGTTTATCAGAAATAATTCTTAACTTCATATTACCATGCGGTACTAGTTACTCAAAATCGACCTTTATATATATACTGGGAAGCAATGAAAGTTACTAGGGCGGGCTCCAGGCGAAAGCTTTGCTTCGGCAACAAGGAGATTACTGAACAACACGAGGCACCCAAATCCTGTCAATCAGGATTTTGAAGTATAGCCGTATGGTTTTTTAAAACTTTATTTTATCTCTATTTTTTTTGCAAGTATATTCGCAGTCTTATGATGCGACTTATATTCTGTTTAACTCTTCCAGCTTTCCTCACATCATGCACCTATTATTTAGGACCTAACCGATGGGAAAATTCCTTTAATGATGAGCCTTTTGTTGTTCCTCATAAAACTGCAGTGGATGAACTACCGAATGACAATATATTCGTTATTTCTAAGGAATCTTTAGCCAAGAGAGCAAAAACTAAGCTCACTACTTACAGTACTAAATTTGAAGACACTACCCTGAATGTTCGAGTTGTATATGAAAAGCTTTTACTAGGTGATGAAATTGAAAAGGTCAATAACACGATATTGAAATTCAAAGCATGGGGAACCACAGGTACTTCAAGTAAACTTAATAAGAAGGGCGATTATGACTTTGCCCAAATTCAGTTCATCAATCTTGTTTGGTATTTTAAAGATTCACCAGAGATTCTTTTCCCTGCAACAGCTGAGCACATAATCCATCATCTAATAATAGACAATGGCTCAAAGAACACACCAAAGGCTCCCAAAGTGTTTGGTCTAATAAGAGAAACAGAGAATCATATTCTGATGAAGGAGATTTCTAGATACTTAAAAAACCAGTGGCTTTTTGAACAGGATGGTTTGGCTATAAATAATAATAGTGTGAACGGCATGAAAGATTTCCTGATCGAACATCTTACGGCTATGAAAAAAACTGGCTTTTATGAATTTAACGCCAATCCATACTTAAGTTATACTTTTGAAGCTCTTCATGTTCTTTATAATCACTCAAAAGACCCTGAATTGCAACAACTAAGCAAAGAAGTGATGGATGCTGAAAACTGGCAATATGCTTTAGGCAGCTATCAGCTTAAAAAATATAGTCCATTTAGAAGACGAATGAGTAGAGTTTCTATAAGCAAGCTATATGGAGATAGACATGGCGTACTGATTCGCGTTGAATTGGCTAAATCCAATAAACAAGTCTACAGTGCAGAGGATTTACCTTGTTGCTTTGACCGCACCATCATTACCGCAACTAGCGCATATCGACTACCCATTCAAACTAAAGCATTCATCGATAAAAAACCCAACTCTTATTATGCTAAAATTGGTCACGGATTAAAAGCTTCTCCAGAAATTTATTACGGCACATCGTCATACCTAATGAGCGCGGGTGGACTTCGCTTTGGTAAGCGATCACAAATAGTGCCGCGCCCCTTAAGCCTTTTTTTGAATGATGACGCAAAAGACATTAAAGATTGCTTTCACATTGAAGGCAATGGAAAATTAAATAATTGGAATAATACTGGAGTCTATCCTGGATTAATGGTTGGGAAACATGCCGTTCATATCCCATCACAATACCATGCAATTGACACTATAAGAGATTGGCAGATTTATAAACCCTATTCAGACAAACAGTTATTCGTTTGTGTTCTTAGTCAAGAGAACCTTGGGATTATATATATAGGTAATGAAAACTATACTGATATTCTACTGATGAATCCATTGACGAAACGTTTGCAAACTCAGTTCTCATGGAACGCTCAAGAGACTATTAAGTACAAACTTTCTGCGAAAAGAAAATGGGTGATTAAGAAGGCCCCTTCGGGATCAAGTAAAAGAAAATTTAAAAAATGGCGTCGTTTTGATATAGATTTTGGGGAAGCTTACTCTAGCAAATAGACATCTACTCGACGGTTTTGTTGATGCTCATATTCACTACAATCTTGACCTTTATAACAGCCATTTTGTAGGCTAGTGTTACCAATAACGCTGATATTCAATTTAGAAAAGTCTACGCTTTTAGCTATCAAGTACTTCGTAATTTCTTCTGCTCTTAGTTTACCAATATAGTCGCCAATCAAGGCTTCTTTTTCTCCATCAGCATAAGCCACTAGCTTCAATGTAGTAAAAGGACTTTCATTTAACTTCTTAGCAATGCCATCGAGCACTTCGCGAACACTCACTGTAAGCAAGGCTCTTCCTGGACCATAGTAAATGTTCCCTTCAGCATAATAGCTTGATGGGGATTTGTCTTCTTCTGAATGAATAGATTCGTTAAGGTCTTCTTTATTGAACTCTCTTTTAAGCACTTCAATATTAACATTAGTCCTTTCTACAGGATCACTCATATTTACATTGAATTTTGATTGCTCCTTATCATCCAACTTTAAAGGTTTAGCCTCAATAATCTTGTATCCTTCAGGCAAGTTATCAATGCTTCCAATGTCTTCCATAATATCTGGGTTAGGCACTGGCCTTAATAATCCAACTTGTACCTTGTCAAACTTAGGTTTTAGATCTAGTGCTTTAAGGTATATAGGGATATGGGGGGGGTTCTTAATGAAATCATCGTCGATAAAGACAACCACACTTTCTGTTTTATATCCTGCTTTAGCAATTTCCAGGGTATATTTCTTATTTTTTTTGAAACTTAGCACAAAATTTCCTTCAAAGTCTGAACGCGTTGAGCTCAATATTTTACCATTTTGAGAAAGCCTTACTAGGCAATCATCTAATGGCGCATGGCTATTTTCGTTATAGATTGTTCCGCTTAAATTACCTGCTAAAACCAAATTAAAGCTTAGTAAACATGCCAATATTAATAAACTCCTCATTTTTTAGTTCTTTAACTTCTCCTTTAAATACGACATTGTAGGAGAATTAGTTGTCTCTAAGATTCCTTCAGGTACTCCTTCATAAACCTTGTACCCTCCAAACTTCCCACCTACAGGACCTAACTCGATCAACCAATCTGCACACTTCATAACATCTGGATGATGTTCTATAATTACTACGGTATGCCCAATTTCAATAAGTGCGTTAAATGCGTTCATCAACTTATTTACATCATCAAAATGCAGGCCGGTTGTTGGTTCATCAAATATAAATAAGATTGGCTCAGGATTTTGAGCTTTGGATAAAAAAGATGCCAACTTCAATCGCTGGGCTTCCCCGCCCGATAAGGTACTGCTACTTTGACCTAGTTTCACATAGCCTAATCCGACATCATCAAGGGCTTGTATTTTGCCAATGATATCCTTTTGCTTTTCAAAAAACTGCAAAGCTTCCTCAATACTCATTTCAAGTATTTCATAAATACTTTTACCCTGATACTTTACCTCAAGAACTTCATCTTTAAATCGCTTTCCTTTACAAGACTCACATTCCAATTCAACATCTGCCAAAAATTGCATTTCCACGACTACCGAGCCGTCGCCTTTGCAAGCTTCACATCTTCCGCCTTCCACATTGAAAGAAAACTCCTTAGCCTTATATCCTCGAATTTTAGCTAAGGATTGTTTAGCAAACAAGTCTCTAATATGGTCATACGCCTTCGTATAAGTAACCGGATTAGAACGACTACTTCTTCCCAAAGGGTTTTGGTCAATAAGTTCTAAATGCTTAATTGCTCGCAGGTCTCCTTCCAAACTATCATATGTGCCTGGTCGTTCACCCTGTCCATTCCAGTAACGCTGAAGTGCTGGATATAATACTTTTTTTATCAAAGTAGTTTTTCCCGATCCACTTACACCTGCTACAACCGTAAGTGCTTCAAGCGGAATAGTGATGTCCACATTTTTTAAATCAAATTGATTAGCTCCTTTTAAATAAATATGATTAACTGATTTTCTGCGAGAATCGGGTAAGGGAATCATCTTATCTTCTCTTAAATATTCGGCTGTTAATGATTTCGCATCATCTATATGAGATGGGTGACCAGCAAAAACAACTTCTCCTCCAAAACGACCTGCATGCGGCCCAATATCAATAAGATAATCCGCTGAGCGAATTACATCTTCATCATGTTCAATGACTACAATGGTGTTTCCCAAATCTCTAAGGTCCCTAAGCACCTCAATTAAATTCAAAGTATCTTTAGGATGCAAACCAATACTAGGTTCATCAAGAATGTACATAGAAGAGGTTAGGTTACTTCCTAAACTCCTTGTCAACTTAATTCTTTGAGCTTCTCCACCAGAAAGGGTATTTGCCATTCTATTTAAAGATAGATAGCCAAGACTCATTTTATTCAAAATTCTAAGTCGCGTATTTATTTCAAACAAAATTCGCTTAGCCACATCATGCTCATATTCGTTTAAAGGAATAGTATCGAAAAAGGCTTTCAATTCATCAAGTGGAAAGGCAAGTAAGTCCGTAATACTCTTACCAGCAACTTTTACATAGTTGGTTTCCTTTTTCAAACGCATGCCTTTACAAGAACTACATTTTGTTTTTCCCCTATATCGAGAAAGCATAACTCGGTATTGAATCTTATAAGAATTCTGCTCGAGCATTTTAAAGAAGGTGTCTAAACCTTCAAAATGTTTGTTGCCCGTCCATAATAATTTATACTGTTTACTGCTAAGCTCTTGAATAGGTTTATGTATAGGGAAGTCAAATTTACTAGCTTCTCTTATAAGCTCTTTTTTATAATAGCTCATTTTCTCCCCTTTCCAACAAACCACCGCATCTTCATATATAGATAGCTTCCTGTTAGGAATAGCCAATTCATCATCTATGCCGATTACCGTTCCGTGACCTTCACAAGTAGGGCAAGCTCCGAAAGGGCTATTAAAATTAAAGTAATGGATATTAGGTTCGTCAAAGACTAAGCTATCAGCCTCAAATCGATTATTAAATAATCTCTTCTCTCCGTCTATTACTTGAATCAAACAATCTCCATTACTCTCATAAAAAGCCGTTTGAATGGAATCTGAAAGTCTATTAAGCAAATCTTCATCATCCTGTTTAACTACTAGACGATCCACCACTACATTTAGTTCAGCTTGTTTAAATTTATCTTCATCAAGAATTTGCTCAATTTTAATAAGCGCTCCATCAATTTCTACTCGAACTAGGCCTTTCTGAATTAACAAATCCATGGCAGATTTCCAATTCCCCTTAGTTTTTAAGGGATAAGTAATTAGCACTTTAGAACTTTCTTCTAGAGCGCTCACCCATTTCACCACATCCTCTACCGTGTCTTTTTTTACTAATTCACCTGAAATTGGAGAATATGTTTTACCTAGCCTGGCAAATAACACCCTCAGATAATCATAAATCTCTGTTAGTGAACCTACACTTGCTCGAGTATTCCCACCTGGAACCTTTTGGTCAATGGCAATTGCTGGACAAAGTCCTTTAATATATTCCACCTCAGGCTTATTCATTCGACTCAAAAACTGTCGAGCATAGCTTGAAAGGCTTTCTACATATCTTCGTTGACCCTCCGCAAAAAGGGTGTCAATACAAAGCGAAGTTTTACCAGATCCGCTCACTCCTGTTACAACAACAAGCTTGTTTTTTGGGATTTCTACGCTTAGATTCTTAAGATTATGCACTTTAGCACCCTTAATTTGTATACTTGTATTGGTTCTTTTAGTCAGCAAATTCCATGTTTTAGTACTACTTTTCGCAAAAATCGGTAAATTATAGCTCGTATTCTGTACTATTTTAAAATATTTTTTTTATCATTACAATAGAAAGAAATCAAAACAGCGATTATTGTGTTTCGGCATAGTTTTTGCATTAATTAACACGAACGTAAACCTTTAGCGTATAGAATATAGCCTTACTTTTTAACAACAATATTATTTTATCACTTAAAAGTAAAGTTATGCGCAAATTAAGAAGTGACCAAGAACTGGTTAGGGAGTACCTAACTGGGAGTGAAAATGCTCTAGAGCAATTAATAACTCGGCACAAGGAAAAGGTTTTTACCTCAATTATCATTTTTACGAAAGACCGCTACCTAGCGGAGGATCTATTTCAAGACACCTTCATTAAGGTTATCAATAAATTGAAGGCTGGTAAATACAAAGAAGAAGGCAAATTTTTACCGTGGGTTATGCGCATATCCTATAATATCTGTATTGACTACTACCGTAAAACTAAAAGAAGTCCAAAAGTAGTTAACACAGATGGATTCGACATCTTCGATATCTTACCTTTAAGTCAAGAAAGTCCTGAACAAATGATGATGGGCAACCAATCTAAAGATAAGGTTAGAAAGTTGTTAGATGAATTACCGGAAGAGCAGAAGGAAGTGGTATTACTCAGACACTACTATGATTTCAGCTTTAAAGAAATTGCTGAGCTAACCGGTGTAAGCATTAATACCGCACTAGGTAGAATGCGTTACTCTTTAATAAATCTAAGAAAGATTATTGAGGAGAAGCAAATTCAGCTCTAACAGAAGAATTTAAAAAGAAAAAGCCATCCCGAAATTTCGGGATGGCTTTTTTTATGTATTCAACTGAGCTTCAGTTACACTTTATTAATGTAAATATTTACTCCTTTTTTCACTCTATACTCAATCATTACTCCATTTACATAGCGATAATAATTATCTCCACCGTCGATTACTGTTTTATACAAGCCTTCTTCTTTCTTCTCTAAAGGCGTAAAAATATTTAATCGTTCTACATAAACTTCTTTGACCCCCACAGGCTCAGTAAAGAATAGTTGAGTGGTGGTGAAAGTTATAGGTTTAGCCACTCGTCGTCTTTTACCATCCTCGATAAAAAAGTGAAATCCATTTTCGTATACAATCTGAATATCCTGCCAGTCTCCATCCTTCTCATTTTTCAACTTACAGCTCTCCAAAGTTTTACCATTATACACGATGTCAATATCTGATTGGGAGCTTCGTTCCTTAAACATCACATGAGCAGATGCCTTGGTATTCAGTTTATAACTAATGTGTCCGTTGGCTAACTTATAAGTCAATGCCTGGCCATCTCCTATACTGTTTCCGAAAAGCACAATTTCATATTTATGAGTTTGGGCATTTACATTTACTGTACATAAGAGCAATAGAATAATAAATAGGTGTTTAATCACAGTGTTTATTTTAGGTTTCCTAAGATATTCGAAATCACCTGCAATAACAAGCCCTCATTAGCTTTTAACAATGTATTGACAATTTAGCTTGAAAAACAGCTACTATTCGCAACAAGCAAAATACAGTTAATCGGACTTTTCTAGGAAAGGATATATATCACTTTGCGTGAATCGGACATTTTTCAAAACAGACTCATGTTCAGTGTAATTGTACTTGTATCGATAAAGCGTCCACTTTTTCTCAGAGTACTCCAAAGCCGTACAGTTCTCTGTCCAATCACCACTATTCAGATAGTTTACATCTTTCTTATTAAATATGGCACTCACTTTGGTCATGCCAGGTCGGTGAACATGCCCACAGACCAAGGTTTGGACCTTTTTCTTAGCTGCTTCTTCTATATACTGCTGTTCAAAATCATTATTCTTTTTAATAGCAGATTTCGTTTTATCCTTTAAAGACTTAGAGAAGTTCGTTTCATCTTTTACTCCTAAGAACTTTTCCCATTCATTAATAAATCGATTAAAGCCTACAAATTTATCAAATGCTTTTCCAGCTTGGATAGCTAATTTTCGTTGTGTTCCATTTACAGACTTATCATTCTTATCGCCATGCATAAACCATGTCTTATTACCATCTAGGTCAAGAATCAGTTCATTTTGCATTTTGAAATTTTGAAATTCAAAACCATCGAATTGCTTTAAGTAATCATCATGGTTTCCAGGCAAATAGTAGATCGGGACTTTATCCATCATCAGATTGAAAAAATAAGCCAATATTTTAGTGTGCTTCTTGGGCCATTTTTTGAAATCCACTAACCAAAAATCAATGATGTCTCCATTTAAGATTAACATCTTCGGCTTAACAGATTTCAAATACTTATATAGCCTTCCTGCTCGGCACTGATTGGTCCCTAGGTGAAGATCTGATATTACTAATATATCTATATTTCTAGCCATTATTCTTAATTTAAAGGTAGTCTATAAATTCTAACTTTTCGAATAAAAAAAACTCATAAAGATTGATTAACTTAACACTTAAACATCAATAACATACAAGCATTCCTATGAATATATGGTTAACATCTGCAGGCGTCATTTTAATTTATATCAGTTCCATTTATCTAGTTTCTAGAATACTGAAACGTAACGATATCATAGATATCTTTTGGGGTCCTGGTTTTTTATTAGTTGCATCTGTACTAATGCTACAAACCGACTATAGACCTAATTATAAGTGGATCATATTGGCTCTCATAGCCGCTTGGGCAATTCGATTAAGCCTTCATATTCTAATAAAATCAAAAGGTAAGCCTGAAGATTTTCGTTATCAAAAATGGAGAACAGAATGGGGTAAGACCGAATGGTGGCGGAGCTATTTACAGGTCTATTTATTACAAGGTTTATTTATGTTTGTTATCGCCCTACCTATCATTAGCGTTCTTAAAATAGTCTACCTACTAGGTAGTTTTCCCATAGATAGTGTCCTTCTGTTTCCCACAAGCATAACAATTCTAGGACTTATCATTGAAAGTGTAGCAGATGCACAAAAGAGTAAATTTAAGAAGTCGAACCCTAGCGGGTTAATGAAAGAAGGCTTATGGAAATATAGTCGACACCCAAACTATTTTGGGGAAGCTGTATTTTGGTGGGGAATAGCAGGATTCACCGTTCTAAGCTATCCAATTCTAGGCTTGATCAGTGCATTAACTATAAGTATTCTATTACGCTATGTATCAGGAGTGCCTATGTTAGAAAAAGCTAAAGAAGGGAATAAGGCTTATGACCAATATAAGAAAGAGACGCCAGTTTTTATTCCTTTCATGGGGACCAAGTAGCACGTATTCCTGCATTTACAATAGCGGAAACACCTTAAGCTGGCACTACTTTTTAGCTACGGATCTTCTTAACACGGTAAAAAGTAAAAAACCTATTGGCCCAAACATCAATGTTAAAAACAGAGACGGCCATTTAATCCAATTCGAGATATTTTCTTCCAAACATTTTTTAGCAATCCAAGTGCCTACAAAGAGATCAAAGATTAAATAATGCGCCCAAGCTGCGAGAAGGACCTTGTCATTTAAAAAACCAATACGCAAGTGTTCCATACTATCCATTCCACCTTCTCCCCCAGCATTTTCTAGCATTCCCCAGACAATGAAGACCAAGTAGAATGCGCTCAAGGCAAGATGAATAAAGTGAGTAAATAATAAGCGCTGAGTCAGTTTACTCCTCACAAAAAATGCCAGCAAAATCCAAAATGGGATGATGCTGGCATTCAATATTTTAAAAAGCATTTCCATTAGTTCATAAACTTATGGATGCTTACTTTATCTCCACTACTTGTTTGAAGGAAATAGATGCCTTTACTGCTTTCAAAAGGAATCTTTATTTGTTGTTTTCCTGTATGTAATAAATGTACTCTTTCAGCAATTAACTCACCCATTGCGTTGTAAATGGTGAAATTGAAACTCTTCACTTCATTGATGTCGATGTTAAATACTACCCCATTTTCTGATAAAGGACTAATCACTTGAATTTCTTCTTCTAGATCTCTAGAGCGAATGGATGTCATGCTAGTATCTGGCATAGCCGTAAAGGAGAATGTTTTCGTAAGGACTGAATCACCGAACTGATTCATATTGTTATTTGTCAAATTAGCTATGCTATAAACAGTCAATACTTGCGAGTCAGATGGAGCCGTCCATTGAAAATCCCAAGAACTTACTCCTGATGAATTGGTGTGCCCTACATACTTCTTTCCATTAGGGCCATTTGTTACTTGTGCATCGTTAGACGAAGTGCTTAATGCTCCAGCTAATTCTCCCATTGTATTTAAAAGCGTAAATGAAAACCCATTTCTCATTTTAGCATTCTGAATAGCAAAAACCACTGAATACGTTTGTCCAGGTGTATATCCAAAATTCGCATCCATTTCTACGTTGTCGATAGTAATACTGAGTCGATCTTCCAAGTTTTCTTGCAAGGGGAATGTACTATGACAGCCCGACTTAGCACAAGTATTCTCACCTGGGCCATTGGCATGCGCTACCGGAGCAAAATTTCGATTGGAGTAAGAAATACTGCGAAACACTCCAAATGAGATTGCAGAAACTAAAAGTACAGCGAATAAACGTTTATTCATGAGGCTATTTTTTCCGAAAGTTAAGTAATAAAAATAAAAATGCCAAGCATTTAAGGTACTTGGCATCGAAATAATCTTATAAGTAGAAGGTTTAAACCAATTCTAAAACCATGGCACTAGCGCCACCACCACCATTACAGATGCCAGCTGCTCCTTTATTTTTTTGTTTTTGTCTTAAAGCTGAGATTAAGGTACAAACTATTCTAGCTCCCGAAACTCCAATAGGATGCCCAATAGATACTCCTCCGCCAAACACATTTGTTTGCTCATGTTCAATGTGCAATAATTTCATATTAGCTAGAGCTACAACGGCAAAAGCCTCATTGATTTCAAACAAATCAATTTGATCAATTGACAAACCAGCTTTCACTAAAGCCTTAGGAATAGCTAAAGAAGGTGTCGTTGTAAAATCCACTGGCTCTTGAGCTGCATCTGCATAACTCAAAATTCTAGCAATTGGAGTTACGCCTAACTCTTCCATTTTCTCCCCACTCATTAATACTAATGCTGCCGCACCATCATTTAAGTTAGATGCATTTGCAGCAGTTACGGTTCCTTCTTTTCCAAATGCTGGTCTTAACAATGGGACTTTATCATAACTCACTTTTGAGAAGTCTTCATCTTTATCTACAATTTTAGGATCGCCTTTTCTTTGTGGGATTTCTACAGGAACGATTTCATCTTTGAACCATCCATTCTCTGTAGCCGCTGCAGCTCTTTTATATGACTCAATCGCGTAATTATCTTGATCTTCTCTTGAAAATTCATATTTAGTAGCACAAATATCACCACATACGCCCATCATATCGCCATTGTATGGATCTTGCAAACCATCTCTAACAATAGTATCAATAAAAGTTTGGTTGCCATATTTGATTCCAAATCGAGCATTTTCAACCATAAATGGCGCATTACTCATGCTTTCCATTCCGCCACAAACCACTACTTCTTGATCACCCAAAGCAATAGCTTGAGCCCCAAACATAATAGCCTTCATTCCTGAAGCACATACTTTATTCACCGCTGTACAAGGAACATTGTAAGGAATACCCGCTTTAATAGCTGCTTGACGAGCAGGTGCTTGTCCAGTATTTGCTTGTAAAACATTTCCCATGAAAACCTCATCTACTTGAACGGCTTCAATTCCAGCTCTCTTTACTGCTTCTTTAATTACTATAGCACCTAAATCAATTGCTTTTAGTGAGGATAAGCCACCTCCAAAACTGCCATTCGGCGTTCTAGCCATACTTACTATATATACTTCTTTCATATTATTTCTGCTTTTGTTATTGAGTAATTGCTAAGCATCAAAAAAAGTTCATTGAGCCTAACTTGGGAGCGCAAATTTACGGAATTTTCGACAAAAAAAAGAGTTCAGCATGACTAGCACACTGAACTCCTTTCACCCCAAACAAACTAAGTTTATAGCGAAGCTATATATGATGAAAGTTCATTTACCGAACTTGAAAATTCTAAGGCATTGTTCACAATAAAATAATTCTGTGGGTCTACTGTTCTGGTATAGGCCTGTTTCGCTACTTTAAGTTGATCATTGTTAAAGGTGAACAAGCTCACCAATTCGAATACCTGTTGAGAGGTAAAAAGATTACTTGTCAGCGCTTGTTGAAACACCGCTCGTTGTCCACTGCTAAACGATTGTGCAAGGATACTATGCTTCAATTGCTCAAAAGAATTCGGGCTCATAGCTTGTGGCGCCATTAGATAGCTAGGATGTTGAGGTCCTGAATTCTGGGCTCCTGGACAAGTTGGAGCTGGAACATCCCAGTGGGTATCCATGCCTGGTATATTCGGGTTACCATAACTTGGCCCGTAATAAGGCTGATTTCCTTGATATACGTAATTATCATAAGGATCATTCACATTTGGCGGAACATTAACTGGATAATTTGAACCATGTACCGGAGGTGGGGGTGGATTTAATGCCGTTTGATTTTGTATAAATAATTGACCACTAAATACTATTGCATCAATTTGCATGTTTGCAGGAACACTGACGGTTCCCTTATACAAGCTTCTATTCTGAAAAGGGAAATAGCTATGCAGATTCCCATTTGAGTTTTTAGGTCGCATAAGTTCTAAGTAATGATTGCCTGCAGGCAAATCCGTTACACTAACTTGACTAGCTTGCTCAGATAATAGCTCACCATTCAAAACCAAATCGAAAGGGATTTGATTATAAGTGCTAATATTTAACGTTGAGCCTTGGGCATTCAACTGAAAACTTAAAACAACAATTGCGAAAACAAATACTAACTTTTTCATAATTCCTCCAACTTTTAATAGTGACTAATAATAAAGGAGTTGCAAGCGACATGCCAAGTCAGGTTATAGAATTGTTAATGACCTAGATTACAAGTGAAATAAATTTTATAGCGCGAAGACGCTATTGGGGTGTGAAAAGGAGAAGGATGAATATTGAATGATATAATGATTACAATTTATTATTACATTTTAAAAAAATATTTATGAAAAAGCAGCATCCACTGTTTCTTAGTCTTGCAATGATATTAATTGGGTCTTGTGCTAAAGAAAAAAGTGGAACAAACTGCCAAGGATCAAGACACCCTATCAAGACTTTCTTAATGGTGATTGTTCTGATTAATTTTTTGGATACTTCTTCATGGCTTGCTCCATCTTTCCCTTGATTTGGAAAGTTAGCATATGCCAATACATGATAAAGTCAGCGCTTAGGCTGTAAAAAGGATATTTGAAGGTTGCGGGTTTATTCTTCTCAAAAAAGAAGTGACCGAACCAAGCAAAACCATACCCTGCTAATGGCAAGAACCAAAGTAAATTATAACTCCCCTTTATTATAGCAAGTGCTATTATAACAAACAGCAAGGATGTTCCAATAAAATGCGTCAAGCGAGTACTCGACAAGCTGTGTTCACTTAAATAGTATGGGTAGAATTCTGATAAAGAATTGAATTGAGGTGTTTCAGACATTTTTCCTATTTTCTATAAAGTTATAAAAATTCAAAATTAGTTTTGGATTTCTCGCATAATTGAATTTACCTTGCCATTCAAAGTACTTTAACATGAAAGAATCACAACAACATTTAGAGGACCTCAGTCAAATTAGGAATTTAATGGAACGAAGTTCACGCTTCATTTCACTAAGTGGCTCAAACATGTAATTGATTACTTTGAGAAAAAAGACCTTGCTGCCACCAACTTACTTTCGGAACAAACTTTAGAAGACCATGAAGTTCCATAGTCAAGAAATGCATTGCACGGACTTTTACACCATTAAAAATACGAACAGCGACCATTATGGAATCGTTGGAGAATATTATATTAATCAGCTAAGCAGTCAACAATAAAAAAAGCCATCCCATCCCGATAGTTATCGGGATGGGATGGCTTACCTATTAAAACCCCTATTTATTATCTTTCAATAAGCACATTTCTCGTACTATATCCTTTGTCGCTTGAAACTACTACAATATAAGCACCTGCATAAACCGTTTGGATATCCAAATAGCTAACAGTTGAGCCTTGTTTTAGCCTTGATTTTTTAACTAGTTTGCCAGTTATATCAATCAATGAAATCTCAAAATCGCTTTGAGCCAAATTATCTACTTGAACCGCAATAAAATCACTTGATGGATTAGGCATGATATGAATTTCAAAGTCCAACTCTTCCTTATTAATTAATCCAGTAGTAGTTGTTGTAGTGTCTTCTACATAAGTAGTTACGGCTTCATTGATGTTATTGACTTTACCAGAAGTTACATTTCCATAAAAAGTTGGTCCCACTACGTATGGGTATGCTGAATTCCAATTGGCATCAACCGTAGTGAAGTAACAATAGATTCCATTGGGATATTCTGGAGTGATACAAAATCTTCCATTATGCTCATCTAAAATGTCATCTGCAGTATTAGCTACAAACTGATAATCTTCTCTAAAGTATCCAGAAAAATATGTAGCATTGACATTTGGACCGTTAGCTCGTGTTGTATTTGTAAGCAATTCATATCCAGATTTCATACGAACAATTGCACCTGTCCCATCAGCATTTTGATAGGCATAAGCTCCATAAATGGGAAAGCCATCATAAGCAAAACCAATTAAAGGAGAGTGATTATTAGGATTAATATTGTACAAACCATCTGAGGCATACAAATCACAAATCGTAGATACAGTTACCAAATCTAAATCGAAAGCACTTGGGTTTTGATGATGATGATAATTCCCCATTGCTGGATGCGCTTTCGCACAATCAAAACCACCTTTTTCAGCAGGTACGGCATCTCTATTCCAGTCCTGACTAGACATTGGACCTCCAGGACAAGGTGGGTTTCCTGGACCACCACACAAAGCACTTGTAGTTGGATTCCAAGCTACTCCATCTCTATAATCAAATAAAGAAACTCCATTGATAAAATTCCCGATATTACCCCCAGTTGTGCTGGTAGATGTTCCGGTATTTTCTGTAGGATTTAATGTGAAGCGATAGATTGCACTTTGGTCAGAAGCCAAAGATGGATTGCCATCCAAAAAAGGTCCCGTAGTATAGGCTGGAATTCCGTGAGTATTAATGTATGCCCAATCGTTTGAATATTGCACGCTTTGCACATTCGCATCGATATTATCATTTATAGGTGTAGAATTTCCTTGTACATAATGACTTCCTTGAATACCTGTAGCATTAATTAACCAGTCAATAATGACCGGATTGGTTTGCGCCTGTAAACTATAGAGACTGGCGACCATAAAGATAGCGCTGAAAATAAATTTATTCATGAAAATGTGTTTAGTTTTAAAATTAGACGATATAAATAAACTAATCCTTCTTTAGATTTAAATAAAGATCCCTAGGGTAGTTAAAGGCTTTATTAAACACAAAAGAAGAGTCCGTCAGCGTAAGTAAAAACGCGGTCAAATCTATTTTTTCATTTGCTGTTAACTCCATTGGTTTTTGAAGCTCAGGAGCCACGTTTAGATTAGCTTCTTTTTCTGTCGTATAATGATTGATTATTTCTGTAATTGACTTGAACCTTCCATCATGCATATACGGAAAGCTATATGCCAAATTTCGAAGAGATGGGATTTTAAACTGATATAAATGGGAAGAGTCATTCGTAATTTTAAATCGACCTAAATCATTCAATATCGTATCTACTGGCAAGCCGTTACTTGCAAATTTAAATGTACTGAAAAGAGGTTCTTGATGGCAAGCATTACAATGGGTTTTAAACAAGCCATAACCGGCTAACTCTTGCAGATTAAATGAGGCGATATTATTCTTTACTTGATCATACTTACTACTTGAACTTACCATAGTCAACATAAACTGACTTAATGCTTTCAGCGTTAATTCTCCTGTGGCCGCACTATCTTGAAATGCCTGAAAATATAAACTTCGATAATGGTCGGTTTGATTTAAATAATCAACTACTTCGCTTATTGAACTAGCCATTTCATCAGGATGACTAATAGGAGCCAAAGCTTGCATATCTAGATGATTTATAGCTCCGTCCCACATGAAACTTGCTTGCCAAGCTAAGTTCATTAAGGCAGGAGAATTACGATTACCTATACTATCAAAAACACCATGACTTAAGGCATGATCTACATGTGTGAAAGCATTATATGGAGAATGGCAACTTGCACAGGAAATCATTTCATCCCTGGAAAGTTTAGGGTCATAAAATAGTACTCTTCCAAGAAAAATCTTTTCCTCAGTCAATGGATTATTTTCAAAATCGTATTGTGTTTCTGGCCAATCATGCGGAATATATGTAGTTGATTCACCGCCCTCGTGAAAAGCTAACAAGAATGCTGAAATTAATACGGCGAATACAGATTTTCTCATTCTACTAAATGGAAAGATTCCTTAGCTATCCCCATCAATTCCACCGCTGTTGAACCAGGAGACATCACCTGACTGGTTTCTTCTAGATCCGTCTTTTCTAGGAAATTGATTAAGTCAAATTCAATATTTATTGCTGCTCCTTTTTGACAATCGAATTGGAGCAATTGTTCACACTTATTCCCATTGGTAAATCCACCCAAATGAAATTCAAATTCATTTTTACCGAGTTGACCTTCCAGTTTAAGATTAACATAACCACTTTGCCATGTCCAGTACATTCCGTTGGTTGGGTCTAAGTCGCCCCCCATAGCCCCATTTTCATTCGTTGTGCTATCTACCCCAAGCGTAAATTCAATTCGATTGTAATCGAGCTCTTTTGACAGCCCCAACATAACTTGAAGCATTTGATCACTCTTCAAATCTATTAGGTGATATTTTTCTTCGGAGAAAACAAGCTTAGCGTTGTTGAATAACTCAAAATTCCCAACATAAAACTTAGCGGTTTCAATTTCAAGAATATTTTCAATACTCATTGAATTTCCACCTAAGACAAAGGTAATAGGAAGTCTATTTGATTGTGCTATCGTCGGACAGATCTCAAACATAAAAAATAAAACTATTATTAATCGAGCCATTAAGCTAAGGTAAGTGCTTCTTACTAAATAACTTGACTAAATCTTTTTCTAGAAGCGTAAAAAGATCCATTTGATTTTCATTACATAGATTTTTCAAATCAAGAAAGTGAGTGAAATGCAGTTGTTCTATCTGCATTTTTTTCTCCCCTATAAGCTGTAAAATGGAATCACTCATTTCATGGTCTTCTTGGCTCAAATACTCATACAATTCACTCTTTAGACCATTGATGTATTCATTTAATTTTTGTACTTCCAATTGATGCTCTTTAATCAGCACTTCATAGGCATCAATTTGTTCTTGATCAAATTCCAGGCGCTCAATGATTTGAGCTTTAGGTCCTTCATGTCCCATTCTTGGATGCCTTCCAAAGAAAATAAAGGCAAGTAAAGCAAGGTTCAAACAAAGCATTGATATCGCCAAGATAGATGTGAGTTTCGACTTCTTCATTTTAGTACAAATTGTTTTGAGGAAGCAAATATTCAAAGCCCGTTTTCTCTGATGCCACCTCTGTTGATTTATTTAATGTGGTAAAAGCAAAAATATTCACGGCGAACACCAGTGAAAAAGACAAGGCGATCCCCCAAGCTTGAGCTTTAGTCATTACCGCATCATTATTTATTCTTTGTCGAACTCTGGTGATCAAGTAAGGTGAAGCTTCCACCTTTTCAATCGATGCTAAGGCATCATCCCAATTATTAATTCTATTCTTTTTCATTACTGTTTATTTAGACGATTTCAATAAAATTACCCTTCGTTGTTTCCTAACTTTTGTTTGAGATTGTTTTTCGCTCGATTGATCAATGATTCAACTGCTTTGATATTGAGAGTCATAATTTCTGCGATTTCCTTTTGAGAAACCTTTTCTATTTTACTTAATATCAAGGCTGTCTTTTGGTTGGATGAAAGCTCATTAATACAAGCAAATATCCTTGCTAGTTCTTCTTTTCGTTCAACTAAAACCCCAGGATGGTCAAAGTGAGCTGGATCATGAATTAGTTTTCCTGAATCTGGGTTGAATATTGAGGTAATAAAAGCGAAACGTTTTTGTGCCTTTTTAGCTTTGAGAAAATCTAGCGATTTATTTATGGTAATGCGATATAACCAAGTAGCTACTTTTGAATCCTCGCGAAAATTATCCAAGTTTTCATACACTGCAAAAAATACGTCTTGCGTAATTTCTTCTGCATCTTGAATGTTTTGTACATAGTTCAAGGCTAGATTGTATACCAGCGCTTTATGCTCTTGATATATGGATTCTAAGTTCACTTGTCGATGACCGATTTAATATAATCCAAACCAGCATCTTCAATTTTGTGTTTCCCTTCGTACCTATAGCTTTGTACTTTAAATTTTTTTGACTGAATTAAACCCTCCACTTTTTTCACCTGGGAGTCTTTAACAAACAAGTCTTTATCCCCATAAATCAAATAAAAACTTAGGTCATCATTCAAAGCAGTCCAATCCAAATCATGAGCTGGAGCTCCACCATATAGAAACAAGTTTGAAACCTTTATTGAGGAGTACGCACAAAAACGACTAGCAGTAGCCGCGCCCTGTGAAAAACCCAAGAAGCTATATTCGACCCCTTCTTTAGGCAATTGGCAGCGCACATCAAAACAGACCTGATCCAAATACTTCAAGGTGTCTTCAATTTCATTTTCTCGCTCTAAGCTAGTCATCCAACTTGATGAAGGTGCCGAAGTGAAATCTTTCCAATAAAACTTTGAAAGTCCTTCTGGGGCAACGATTAGGGTTTGCTCATTATCCAACTTTTCAAAATCTTTTAAAAAGTCGTTCGCATTTTGTGCGTAGCCGTGTAATACGAAAATTACACGCTTAATATTTTCGTCTATCTTTTTAGATTGAAAATATCGCGCGGTACGCTGAACATGAACATAATGCTTCTCCATACCCACGAAGCTAATAAATTTTGGCTTTTTTAAACAATTGCTTAGAGATATTAGGGAATACTTTCTAAATTTACCCCAGAATGAAAAACTCTTTTCCCTTAGCAACTTCAATAGGTATTTTAGGCGGTGGACAGCTTGGAAGAATGTTCATTGAGAACGCATTGCGTTATGATGTTGAAATACATATATTGGATCCTTCAGCAAATGCCCCTTGCGCGCATTTAACTGCTCACTTTACTCAAGGTGATTTTAAAGATTTTGAAACAGTATATCAATTTGGGAAGAATCTCGATGTGATTACCATTGAAATTGAGCACGTAAACACTGAAGCCCTATATAAATTAGAAGAAGAAGGCGTTAAAGTGATTCCCACTGCAAAAACCATTGAAACGATAAAAGATAAGGGCTTACAAAAACAATTTTACGCTGATTATGAAATCAGGAGTTCTCTGTTTCAGATTATTGAGAATAAAGCAGCACTTCAAAATCACACTTCTTTTTTGCCTTTTTTCCAAAAAGCGAGAAAAGACGGATACGACGGTAAAGGAGTTGTTGCTATTAATTCTGTGGATGATTTCGATAAAGCATTTGATGTTCCTTCTGTCCTAGAGAAAAGTGTAGATATTGAAAAAGAGATTTCGGTAATCGTTGCAAAGGACCAATTCGGAAACATTGAACTCTACCCTGTTGTGGAGTTAGTTTTTGACCCGGTATATAATTTAGTAGACTACCTCATTGCTCCTGCTCAAATTACTGAACAACAGGCCACTAAGGCTTGTCGATTGGCTAAGCGAGTTTGTGAAGGCTTTCATTCACCTGGATTGTTTGCGGTAGAATTATTCTTAAGCAAAGAAGGTGAGATATTAGTGAATGAAACGGCACCACGAGCGCATAATAGCGGACACCATACTATAGAGGCTAGTATATCTTCACAATTTGATCAGCATTTACGCATTCTATTAGGTCTACCACTAGGAAGTACGAAGAGCTATCCTGCCGCAGCCATGATTAATTTGGTAGGAAGTGAAGGACATATAGGAAAGGTTAGTTATGAAGGTGTTAATGAAATTAGTGCTCAGGAGAATGTTTACTTGCATTTATATGGAAAAGAAATAACTAAGCCCGGCAGAAAAATGGGGCATGTGAGTGTAATAGGTTCAAATTTCGATGAGGTGCTTGAGAAGATTGATTTCGTTAAAAAGAACTTACGAGCTATTACTGGTTAATGGAAATTCATTAAATTTGATTTAGATTTAAAAAGCTTAAGAAATGGTAGGAATAATAATGGGAAGTGAAAGTGATTTACCAATTATGAAAGATGCAGCTGCAATCTTGGATGAATTGGGTGTTGCGTATGAGCTAACAGTTGTATCCGCACATAGAACTCCAGAGCGCATGTTTGATTATGCAAAATCTGCCAAAGCAAATGGGTTAAAAGTTGTAATAGCGGGAGCCGGTGGTGCTGCGCATCTACCAGGCATGGTAGCCTCTTTAACTACTTTACCTGTGATAGGGGTTCCGATAAAAAGTAGTAATTCTATTGATGGTTGGGATTCAGTTTTATCCATCTTACAAATGCCAGGGGGAGTGCCTGTTGCAACCGTGGCATTGAATGGAGCTAAGAATGCTGGAATACTCGCTGCTCAGATTATTGGGGCCTTTGATGAAGAAATTGGAAGCCGTTTAGAAAAATACAAAAAGAGTCTGGAAGCTAACGTTCTAAATTCTGTAGCAGACTTGAAAACAAAATTTCCAAATTCAAACGATTAAATTAATTTCTGACTTTATCTTTGAGTGCCAAATACACCGCCCAGAAATGCGCCATACTTCCGGCTAAAACGAATAGATGCCAGATTGCGTGATAGTACCATACTTCACTGTCGTGATAGATGAAATAGGTGCCTGCTGTATAGGCTATCCCTCCAGCCAATAAGAGAATCAATACTGGTGGTTTTAATTTTAGTATAGCAGGTTTAATCAAGAACAAACCAATCCAACCCATACCAATGTACACGATTAAGGTAAAGAAGAAAGGAATGTTTTCACTGACCAATTGCATGGTAATACCTATCGCGGTTAAAGCCCAAACTACAATCAATAGGAACTTTCCGAGTTTACTTCTAAAATAGATGAGTAAGAATGGCGTATAGGTGCCAGAGATTAGCAAGTAAATAGAGCACAGGTCAAAATAGTGTAAAATATCTCTAGTTACTTCATCTGGCATAGCATGAAACAAGGTAGAGGATAGATAAACAGCCAATAAGCCAAATGAAAAAATGACTGACCCCGTTATTTTTCTGTTGTAGGCAGTTAAGACTGCCGTGGCAATCAACATCGGACAAAGCACCATAAACATCAGCACTCCTACCCCATGTGTTAAGGAGTTTGCAATGTTCTCTGCATACGGGTAGTCGGCGAAATTCATTTTAAAGTTTCTTTATATTTTTAATGTCCAATGCATTGAAGGCATTTGGCTTAGCTCCTTCAATATTGCTGTGTGTTATTCGAATCACCTCATCGTAGTATAAGAATACGACTGGGGCTTCTTCAATCAAGATGCTATCCATTTTTTCATAAAGAGGTAGCCTGTCGTTTAGTTCTCCAAGCCCAAAGGCTTTTTCATATAGTGCATCATAAGCTGCATTATCAAATCTCGTATAATTTGGCGGAGCACCATTTCCGCTATAGAACAAGCTTAGATAGTTTTCTGCATCAGGGTAATCTGCGATCCAACTTCCCCTAAAGAAATCCACTTGACCGCTAACCATCCATTCCCTTAATAAGGAAGGCTGAACCACCTCCACTTTAAGATTGATTCCCACTTTTTCCGCTTCATTGGCAATATGGAGTGCCATATCTTTATAGGTTTCATTGGTATTCAACACCACTTCTTCACCTTGATAACCGATAGCAGCTAACAAATCCTTTGCCTTCTCTGGCATGAAAGTATATCCATTTTTTGCTTCATCCTGGTATGGAGGTAATCCTTTAGGAATAAAACCGTTGACCGCAGGAAAACCTACTCCTTTACGCAGATACTTAATCATATTCTCTCGATCAAAGCAATAATTTAGAGCTTGGCGAAATTCTTTTTGATGCACCCATTGCGTTTCACCTTCGAAATTAAAGCCTAAATATTCCGTATTCAAAAATGGCGCTTTATACAAGTGTAATTTATTCTTCCATGTTGTTTGCAGTTCTGCATCTGCATTGAAGATATCATTCACAAAACTTTTATCAACCCCAGAAAGTAAGTCCAAGTCTCCTTTCATGAAACTCAAGAACTCCATCTTCTTACTTTCCATAAAGCTTACTTTAAAGCCATCGACAAATGGCAAGTTTTCATTCAAGGCATTCTTTTCGTAATAATTTTCATTCTTGAGTCCCACTAGAGCGGTGCCTTCTTCCCACACTTTGAAGACAAACGGACCTGTTCCTATGGGGTGGGCTCTAAAATCTTTTCCATATTTATCAATAGCTTCTTTCGGCACCACAAAGCAATACGGCATACTTAGAATTCCCATTAATGGTCCGAAGGCTTGTTGCAGCTTCAATTGAAAAGTGCTATCATCTATGGCTAAAAAAGGCTGAATTGAATCTACTTTGCCATTAAAAATCCAAGCACCTGGAGAGGCTACTTTACGATCTATGATTCGATTGAAGCTATAGGTGACGT
>ERZ887851.1159-NODE-1159-length-23657-cov-8.052538_pt1 | contig 23657 bp, 22 predicted proteins | sample MGYA00521100_ERZ887851 | MGnify/ENA primary metagenome ERZ887851 (study PRJEB32303, sample SAMEA104408602) | aquatic metagenome | biome: Brackish water; feature: Pelagic; material: water | place: Baltic Sea | collected 2014-06-06T16:11:00 | depth 11,444 m ... | reverse complement strand
CATCAGTTAAAATGGGTAATTGCCACCCCAACCAAGAGCGCGCTGAAACACCAATATCTTGCAGTGCAATCGCCAGTAAGCCAACGCTAATTTGTTCGCCAGCCGCCACAATCGTATCATATTCCCGGGCATCATGAAGCGAAGATAAACCGCGCGCCAACCCAACCAACCGGTTGGTCTCGCCAGACATAGCCGAAACCACGACCGCCACTTCAAAGCCAGCCTCAACTTCACGCTTCACATGCAGAGCCACGTTGCGGATGCGATCCAAATCGCCCACAGATGTTCCACCAAATTTCATTACCAAACGCGGCATGACTTCCTTTCCTGCGCAAGCGGCCTATATTGGTCTCAGTGCTTACACGATTGTGCCCCTGTAAGGCAATATAAAGGATGAAATTCAATGGTAAATCAAGTTGGCCAAACGAAGCCGGAAACTGACGAGATTTTGGATAAACCCAACAAAAGCAGCACAATAGACGATCAAGAAGTTGCAAAATTCACGGCAATGGCGGCTGAGTGGTGGGACCCAAAAGGAAAATTTAAGCCGTTGCATAAATTTAATCCAACGCGTTTGACCTATATTCGTCGTCATGTTTGTGAGATTTTTTCTTTGGACCCAGCCCTCGAACAACCCTTAGCCGGACTATCTTTATTGGATATCGGTTGCGGTGGCGGCTTGCTGAGTGAGCCAATGACCCGACTTGGCGCCAAGGTTACAGGTGCCGATGCGAGTGAAGCCAACATCAAAACAGCTAAAATCCATGCCGAGCAGCAGGGCTTAGATATCGACTACCGCGCCGAGACAGCCGAGCAACTTGTCGCCAATGGCGAAAAATTCGATATCATTTTGAATATGGAAGTGATCGAGCACGTTGCTGATATTGATTTATTCGTCGGCTCTTGTAGCAATCTATTAAAGCCGAACGGCGTTATGTTTATCGCCACCTTGAACCGAACCTTAAAAGCACTTGGGTTGGCGGTTATTGGCGCTGAATATATTCTTGGCTGGTTGCCGCGCGGCACACATGATTGGTCCAAATTTGTCACCCCAGCTGAGTTAGACGCGGCACTATTGAACAGCAACATGAAAATGCAAACTTCCACGGGTGTGAGCTATAATCCGATTTTCGACAAATGGTCAGAAACGGGAGACCTGCAAGTTAACTATATGGGAATTGCGCGACCTATCTAATTCTTAGCTTTATCTGGAACCAGAGCAAGCGGCATGACGCCGACCCCTTCTTCAATCAGCTCTTCGGCCTGCGTCAGGCTGGTCTCCCCATAAATATCTCGCTGTTCTGTCTCGCCGTAATAAATTGCGCGGGCTTCATCGGCGAATTTATCGCCTACATAATCATGCGTCTGTTCCACATGGCGGCCGATTTTCTGCATCATTTGCAGGATTTTTTCAGGCTCCAGCTTGGCGACGCCTGTCCCAAGTCCATCCGGTTCATCCGGCCCAAGCTTGCTGTTCGATTTAGTTGGAACACTCGGCGCCATGATACCGCGTTGAACCTTCGTGCTGGCACAAATAGGACAGCTCAAAGCCCCCGTTTCACATTGTGTCTCAAAGCCTGAAATACTATCAAACCAGCCGTCAAACTCATGTTGCTTATCGCAAATCAACGCATATTTAATCATTCTACGTTCCTATGCATATGTTACCCGCGACTTGGAATAGATCCCGCTTCATGCGGCGGCGTAAAATCTCGACCATGCCGCAACGAAGGTATCTGTTGGCGCGCGGCCACTACTTTCTTCACATCTAATTCGGCCGACACCAACCTATACCCATCCACCTCGAAATCATCCTTATCTTCTCCACCCACAGCAAAACTGTCTTGGGTTGACTGCGCCAATACCTCGCCCCAAGGGCTAACAATCATCGTATAGCCATATGTCTCGCGGCCGTTCTCATGCGAGCCAGATTGTGCCGGCGCAAATATATAGCAACCTGTTTCGATCGCCCGTGCACGCAATAGAACCCGCCAATGCGCCTTGCCAGTGGGTCGCGTAAAGGCACTCGGCACGGAGATAAAACACGCGCCGGCAAGAGCCAGACTTCGGTATAGAGACGCAAAGCGCAAATCATAACAAATGCTCATGCCTAATTTGCCCCAAGGTAAATCAGCAGTAACGGCTTGTTCCCCAGCTTGATAATTATTGGACTCGGCGTGATGCTCCCCATTCGCCAGCGTCACATCAAACAAATGAATTTTGTCATAGCGCGCAATGATATTCCCGTCCGGAGCAAATACGATTGAACGATTTGCCGCACGGCCATCCGCAGACACCACCGCCACCGAACCCGCAAGCACATAAACGCCGTGGGTTTTTGCAGCTGCCTGCAGCGCTTGAACAACAGGATCATCGGCCTCCTGACATAAGCGCGAGAGCATGGCCTCACGCCCCTTCTCCATGAAGTTACAGGTCTCTGGCGACGCAATAAACTCAGCGCCGTTATCGGCGGCCTGCTGTATCGCGCGCGATAATATATCCACATTCTCCGACGGGTCACGGCGGGTGCAAGTTTCAATACAAGTCAGTGTAAATTTGTCTATCATCATTTGTTAAAGCTAGCCGCTTTAACATGACCACTCAACCAAACAATCTGAACATTTTCATCAAACAACACGCGCAAAGGTAATGACGCCGACGCTAGTTGCACCCGCTGCCCGAAGAACTTTGCAGCAGGCATTCACAGTCGCGCCAGTCGTCAGCACATCGTCAATCAAAATAATATGACGACCATCAAGCTTAGTCTTCCCGCTTTCACAAACACGAAAAGCTGAGCGAACATTTTGCTTTCGTTTATGCTTACCTAACCCAACTTGGGGCTGTGTCCGGCGATGCCTCTGCAAGACATCCATCAAAAAACAATAATTGCCCTGACGCGCGAATGACCGCGCAAGTTCTGCCGCTTGATTGTATCGCCGCGATAGTAAACGAAATCGATAAAGCGGCACCGGAACAATCAGCGAGTTAACGTCACATATTTGTTGGGTGTAAGCCACCATCCACTGTGTCATCATGACCGCCAACTCTGGCTGGTCTGCATATTTAAATCTAGAAACTAAAGATCGAGCCGACCCCTCATAGGCAAGTGGCGCGCGGGCCCAGTCATAAGCCGGTGGCGATACAATAACCGCAGGGCATAGCGTTTCAGCGCCCAGGTCATACGGCATGGGAACACCCGAAATTTTGCAAACTGGACCAGTAATCCAATGCAGGTCGGACCAGCAAGACGCGCAAAGGTGATTAGCCAACTGAACAGGCTTACGGCACAAACTACTCTGTGGCGGAAATAAAAAGTCGATAGCTCGACCCATTACTCGTCGGATAAACTGGCGGCAAACACTAAGATCAAACAAAACTCTGCACCCCTCACGATTATTATTTATTTTACGAACGCATTCAGACATATTGCACGTTATGAGCACATCTGTCCCAGAGATCTTTGACCATAAACGGCGTGACATAGCCAAACGTCGAGCCGCAAAAATGGAAGGTGATTATGACTTCCTATTTGTGCGAGTTGCGGAGGAGCTTGCGCAACGCTGCTTGGGCATGTCGCGAAAGTTTGCGCGCGCATGGGTCCACGGCCCCAAAGCCGCCCGCGATATAATATGCCAAGACCTGAGTGCGAATTGTGAGATCGTTGAACAAAGCGACGATACTCGCTTGAAAACCTCGACAGTTGATGCTGACGTCACAAGCAAAGACCCAAGCGATTGGAAATTTGAACCCGCAAGCCTCGACCTGATTATTGTTGTCTGGGGTCTGCATGCAGTTGAAGATCTACCTGGCTCACTTGCACAAATTAGGCACGCTCTAAAGCCGGATGGATTATTATTAGCAGGGTTTCCTGGTGGTGAAACCTTAACCGAACTTCGCCAAAGCTTCATGCAGGCAGAAAGCGAAATACTTGGCGGAATAAGTCCGCGCGTTCACCCTTTCGCAACGCTTCAAGATATGGCCGGCCTAATGCAACGCGCCGGTTTTGCTTTGCCTGTCGTTGACCACGATAAGCTTGAAGTGCGTTACGCCAATCCACTGCGTCTCGCCGACGACCTGCGTGGCATGGGCGAAACCAATGCCCTTATCAGTCGCAGCCGAAAACCTTTGCGGCGGGATGTTCTGTTCAGCATGATCGAGACCTATCAAAAAAAGTTTGCTGGTGCTGACGGGAAAGTAACGGCTTGTTTTGAGATGTTATATTTAACCGGTTGGGCACCGCATGAAAGTCAGCAAAAGCCGCTACGTCCGGGAAGCGCAAAAATGAGCTTAGCCGAAGCCCTTAATACAAAAGAGATTAGTATCAAGGACGAATAGCCGTCAAAAGTCTAATCTGGAACTAGATCATATCTCGCAACATAGCCAATAGTGGTCGATCTGCAGGCGGCATATCCAGATCAAACAGCTCCAAAGCACGACACCATTTGACGGCTTGCCCTTCCTGAGGTTCTATAAAACCATCCCACTTGCGACAAACATAGAGCGGCATGAGCAAATGAAATTTTTCATACTCATGGCTAGCGAATGTTAAGGGAGCTAAACAAGCTTCGGTTACATCAATCGACAACTCTTCTTTTAGCTCTCGAATTAAGCATTGCTCTGGCGTCTCGCCAGCCTCAACTTTGCCACCCGGGAATTCCCACAAGCCAGCCATCGACTTTCCTTCGGGGCGTTGAGCCACGAGAATTTGTCGGTCAATATCGACAAGCGCACAAGCCGATACGAGCACGATGGGTTTAACTTCTGTAATCGGCATTGATCGAAATATATCCATGCGTAAGATCACAAGCCCAAATGCGGGCATGGCCTTTGCCGCCTTTGACACCAACATTAATATCAAAGTGGATCTGCTGGCCCTTCATGTGTTTGGCAATCGGCGCTTCGTCGAAACCAGCAATAGCTCGCCCTCGATGCGCTACTTTGTGACCGCCAATGTGAATGGAAAGGCTGTCTCTATCAGCCCGTTCGCCTGACTTGCCGATCGCCATGACGATGCGTCCCCAATTCGCGTCTTCTCCAGCCACGGCTGTTTTGACCAAGGGTGAATTACCAACCGCCAAACCAATACGACGGGCGGCCGCATCATCCGCAGCTCCGCGAACATCAATTGTCATGAGCTTGGTCGCGCCTTCGCCATCACTAGCAACCTGAATAGCCACTTCCTGCATCACAGATAGAAGCGCGTTTTTAAAGCCTTTCAAACGCGCATCCTTGGCCGAGCGAATGGCAGCGCCGCCGATTTTTTTAGCACCTGTTGCAAATATCATGAGGCTGTCAGATGTCGACGTATCGCTATCCACAGTAATTGCGCTGAAACTTTGCGGGTTCACTTCATCAAGTATTTTTTGCAAAACCCCTGCCGGTATAGCCGCATCGGTAAATGCAAACCCCAGCATCGTTGCCATGTCCGGCGCGATCATTCCAGAACCTTTGGCAATCAAATTAATCGTCACCTGTTCACGACCAAACTTGACCTGACGTGTCGCAAATTTTGCATAGGTATCCGTTGTCAAAATGGCTTCTGCGGCCAGCCGCCACTGTTTACTCGTAACCTTCGCGGATTTAGACGACGCCCGCGCCGAGTTTGATAACAGATCAGGCGCGCCCATTAAGCTCTGAACCAGCGGCGCAGGATCTAAATCTTCACCTATCACTCCAGTGGACGCCATATAAATTGCATCTTCCGGAACCGATAAAATACTTGCCGCGCTAGCAACCACATCGTCGGCCGCACGCGCACCCGCTTTCCCCGTAAAGGCATTGGCAATACCAGCATTCACGATCAAAGCGGAGGCCTTACCCTTACTTAAACTCAAATTCTGACGGCATAAATCTACCGCCGCAGATGGCATAGAGGATTGGGTAAAAACACCGGCAGCCGTGGTCGTCGATGCAAATTTAGCCAATAACAAATCATCGCGGTCGCGGTAGCGCGAACCACTTGCAAAACTGACCAATTGCACACCATCGATAGCAGGCATTTTTGGATATTTCTTTGGCGCCAATGGCGAGACAGTTAACCCTTTTCCAAGCATGGACTATTTCACTTCCTGCGGAACAGCTAAACGCACCTTCGCGGTTTCGCGCAATTCTGCATAAATGTCATTTTGCGCTCGGTTCATTAGCTGATTAGCAATTTGTTGCTCAATTTCTTCAAACTTAGGCGTTGGCGGTGTCCGACGGTCTTCAGCCTTGATAACATGCCAGCCAAATTGTGTTTTTACGGGAGCAGATACCTCACCCTTTTTTAGCTTAAAAACAGCTTTATCAAACTCAGGCACCATTCTGCCGGGGCTAAAATAGCCGAGGTCGCCGCCATCTTTTCCACTTGGCCCCGTAGATACTTCTTTCGCCAGGGTGACAAAATCTTCGCCTTTTTTCAAGCGCTTCACGACAGCTTTGGCCTCGGACTCGCTGGCTACCAATATATGGCGCGCGCTTACCTCTTCAGGAATTGGCTGACCGGAGATTTCTTTATCATAAAAAGCCCGGACTTTCTCTTCGCTAACGCGCTCAACCAACAAACGGCTCATATACACATCTTGCAAAACTTTTTTGCGATAGAAAGCCATGAGCTTTTGCACTTGAGGATCGTCGTCTTTTAGTCCCGCCTTTATAGCTGCCTGAGATGCAAGCTCACGATTGGCAATAAAACCAACCAAAGTCTGAAGCCTTTGCTCTTCTGGCAATTGGCCGACCAAAGAAAATATTTCATCCTCCGCCAACGACAAATCACCATACGTCACAGGCGTATCATTGACATAAGCCGCTATATTTGTTGCTGAAGTTTTGTCACCACTGTCTTGAGCCTCGGCTGATATGGAGCCAAACGCCGTGCTGACCAAAATTGCTCCGATAATTCCCGACTTAACGAACACACCAAACCGGCTTATGGCCTGCGCCGACGGTTTATGGGCTGCTTGAGCTATGACTGGTTGAGTGATGAATGCGTGAACGGTGAATGGACGTTGGGCTATAAACATGAGAGGTCTCCTGATCAATGGCTTAAGTAGTTGCCTTTTTTATGGATTGTATAGTGACTTTCCTGCCAACAATAAACAAGTAAATTCAGTTTATAAGCCTGACTATAAAGCATAATAATATTCGTCATAAGATTGACACAGTGGAGAGCGATGCTTACATCTTTGGCTCGACGTCTAAACAAACTTTTATTCTATCACCGCCGACTATCATTCAAACACTTTAGGCATATTAGCGAGGAAAATTTATGATCGGGTTGAATAGCCTTACGCGCCGATTTTTTGGCTCCGCGAATGATCGTCGTCTAAAGCCTTTTCTGGCGCGGGTGGAAGCCATTAATGCGCTGGAACCGCAATTCGCGGCGCTTAGCGATGCCGAACTTAAAGCGAAGACAGAAGCGTTTCGCGCCGAGTTAGCGGCAGGCAAAACCTTAAACGATATTTTAGAGCCGGCTTTCGCAACGGTGCGTGAGGCTGCAAAGCGTGTTTTAGGTCAGCGCCACTTCGACGTTCAGCTGATCGGCGGTATGGTTCTCCATTCTGGTCAGATCGCTGAAATGAAGACCGGTGAAGGTAAAACACTCGTGGCAACTCTGCCATGTTATTTGAATGCCCTAAGCGGCAACCCTGTACATGTGGTCACCGTCAACGATTATCTAGCACAGCGCGATGCTCGTTGGATGGCGCAAGTTCATGAATTTTTAGGGCTAAGTGTCGGCTGTATCGTCAATGATATTGATGATGAAGCCCGCCAGGCAGCCTATACCGCGGATATCACTTACGGCACGAATAACGAATTTGGTTTTGATTATCTTCGTGACAACATGAAACACAGCCTCGAAGAAATGGTTCAGCGCGGACAAGCATTCGCGATTGTCGACGAGGTGGATAGTATCCTCATCGATGAAGCGCGAACACCGCTCATCATATCGGGTCCACTTGAAGATCGCGCCAGTCTGTACCTCGAAATAGATGCGCTGATCCCGAAGCTGACTGAAGATGATTATGAAATCGATGAGAAAACCAGAGCCGTGAACCTTACCGAACAAGGCAATGAGACTATCGAAGTTCTTTTGAAAGAAACAGGACACCTATCGCCTGACGATTCGATCTATGACATTCACAATATCTCCCTGATTCACCACGTGACCAACGCGCTTCGCGCCCATAAAGTATTTGCCAAAGACCGTGACTATATTGTCAAAGGCAGTGGTGCGGCAGGCAGCGTCGTGATCATCGACGAATTTACGGGTCGCATGATGGAAGGTCGGCGCTATTCAGACGGACTTCACCAAGCGCTTGAAGCTAAAGAAAACACGCCAATCCAGCCTGAAAATCAGACCCTAGCTTCGGTAACTTTTCAAAATTATTTCCGTTTATACGACAGACTATCTGGCATGACCGGAACGGCACAAACAGAGGCCGAAGAGTTTCTGGATATTTATGGCCTCGATGTTGTTGAAATACCCACCAATACGGATGTCACTCGGATTGATGAGGATGATGAGGTTTACCGAACCGCAGAAGAAAAAAACAAAGCCATTGTAAGGCTGATTGAATTATGCGCTGAGCGCAAACAACCGGTTCTTGTCGGTACAACAAGCATTGAAAAGTCAGAGCAATTATCCGAGTTTTTGACCAAGCAAAAAGTTAAGCACAATGTTCTAAACGCACGCTACCACGACCAAGAAGCGCAAATCATTGCCTTGGCCGGTGTTCCGGGTGCAGTCACCATCGCCACAAATATGGCGGGGCGCGGGACGGACATTCAGCTTGGCGGCAACTTTGACATGCGCGTGCAAAATGAGATTGACCCGAGCTTACCGGAAGAGACACAAGCCAAAAAAAGACAAGCCATCGAAGCTGAAATAAGCGAATTGAAAAAAATAGCCCTCGAAGCGGGTGGCCTATGCGTGATCGGTACGGAGCGCCATGAAAGTCGCCGGATCGATAACCAGCTTCGTGGTCGCTCAGGTCGTCAGGGTGACCCAGGTCTATCGCAATTCTTTTTGAGCCTTGAAGATGACTTGATGCGGATTTTTGGCACCGACCGTATGGACGGAATGTTGCAGCGTCTCGGCCTTAAAGAAGGTGAAGCGATTATCCACCCATGGATTAATAAAGCGCTGGAGCGCGCCCAGAAAAAAGTTGAAGCACGCAACTTTGATACGCGTAAAAACATCTTGAAATATGACGATGTTATGAATGATCAACGCATAACTGTGTTCGAACAACGCATCGACTTTATGAGCTCCGATAATGTGCAGGAAATCATTCGTGACATGCGTCATGAAGTTGTCGAGGATCTCATTGAAACGCATATCCCAGCCAAGGCCTATGCCGACCAGTGGGATATTGAAGGTTTAAATGAACGCGTAGTTGACCTGTTAGGTATCGAGCTTCCATTGGCGGATTGGGCGGCCGAAGAAGGCATTGCCGATGAAGAACTAAAACTGCGTATTCTCGATCATGCTGATCGAGCTGCGGCGGCCCGTGCGGCCCATTTTGGTTCGGACGTTATGCGCCAAGTCGAGAAGTCGATTTTATTGCAGACGCTGGACCAACAATGGCGCGAACATTTGTTGATGCTTGAGCACTTGCGCCAAATTGTTGGCTTGCGTGGATACGGTCAACGCGACCCTCTGAATGAATTTAAACTCGAAGCCTTCACGCTATTTGCAAAACTACTTACGCAATTACGTGAAGACGTCTGCCGTTTTGTGATGCGTGTGCAGGTCGAAACAGCTCCGCCACCCTTAGAAACACCAAGAGCCGCGTTTTCTGGATCCGCCGGTGCCATGCACGAAAACGGCGAGATAGATTATGCGAATACACCGCGCAATGCCGGTTGTCCATGTGGGTCTGGGCGTAAATTCAAGCATTGCCACGGAGCGGTAGGTTAAGCGAACTATTTAGTCAAGCAATCGCGATTATGCCATCGCAGAAACCCGCGATGGTAGTTCTATTTTACAGCTTAAAATGAGGCGCTAAAAATTAGAAGCTTAAGCGATACCTTCACGTCCCATAGCAAGGAACTTCTGGCGCCGCATTTGTTTAATCGTCTTAGCGTCTTTGCCCGCCATCGAAGCAAGTTCTTCGCTGACAGCTTGCCCAATCGCTTCCATCATAAATTTACGATCACGGTGCGCGCCGCCATGTGGCTCAGGAATGATCCGATCCACCACACCCAGCTCAATTAAACTCTGTGCCGTGACCTTCAACGCCGCCGCAGCAATATTTGCCCGCTCCGATGTGCGCCATAAAATCGATGCGCAGGCTTCCGGCGATGCGACGGTATAAATAGAATGCTCAAGCATCAAAATCTTATTCGCCGTAGCCAAAGCCAAAGCTCCGCCAGAACCACCTTCGCCAATGATCACCGAAACCATCGGCACACCAAGCGACAAACATTTATCCGTACAACGGGCAATCGCTTCTGCCTGCCCACGCTCTTCCGCGCCGATACCAGGGTAAGCACCCGCTGTGTCCACAAGTGCGACGACGGGCAAACCAAATCGATCCGCCATGTCCATAATACGGATCGCTTTTCTGTAACCCTCAGGGCGAGCCATACCAAAATTATGCTTGATGCGACCCTGTGTCGTTGACCCTTTTTCATGGCCTAAAATAGCCACTCTCTGGCCCTGCCAATTACCTATACCGCCAATGATCGCGCAATCTTCTGAATAGAGGCGATCGCCAGCTAACGGCGTAAAGTCTTCAACCAGAGTTTCAATATAGTCGAGAAAATGTGGCCGCGCTGGGTGGCGCGCTACCTGCGTCTTTTGCCAAGCATCTAGATTTTCATAAATCTTTGTAACTTGCTGTTCAACCTTTTGTTCGAGCTTGCCAATCTCCTCGGCAATATCGACACCAGATTTAGTTCCGCCGACGATACGAAGTTCTTTTATTTTGCCTTCAAGCTCGGCGATTGGTTTTTCAAATTCAAGATATGTCTGCATCATGTCACCACTTTATCTTTGTTTATGTTTCGATACAAGCCGCAGCTAAACTGATTTCAGGTGCGACAGAGGATGGGCTGTTTCAATAAGTTGTTTCTTTCTTGTCTCCAGAATATGCGTGTAAATCTGGGTTGTTGAAATATCAGCATGACCTAGCATTTGCTGAACTGATCTTAAGTCTGCGCCATATTCCACCAAATGTGTAGCAAAAGCGTGGCGCAATCCATGCGGTGACAAAGCTCTATCCCCTAGACCGGCTTGCTTGGCTAGATCCACCAATAATTGCCAAAATCGTTGCCGCGTTAGGAAACCTTGGCGCGATCGGCTCGGAAACAAATACAGCGATTTTTTCATAACCGGATCGCAATCTCGTAAGTCAAGCCAAACTGACAGCGCCGCCTCGGCTGGTGGGTTCAGGGGAACCATCCGCTCACGCCCACCCTTTCCGCGCACCCGTAACATGGATTGGCTAATATCAGCATCACCGCGCGGCAGGCTAACCAGCTCGCTTACCCGCAAACCACTCGCGTAAAGCATCTCAATCATGCAAATCATCCGTATTTTGGCCAGGTGCTGGTTTGGCGTATCGTCGGACAGGTTATAGGCGCATCCGATCAGCCAATCCACATCGCGTGTCGACAACGGTACGGGTACGGATCTGGCCTGCTTCGGCCGAGATATTTTGAGAGCTGGATTGACCGATAAAATGGCTTCTCGGACCAGAAACTTATAAAAATGTCGAATGGCCGATAGGTGCCGTGCCGCCGTTGAAGGCGCCATCGCTTGTCGGTGTAGCTCACTCATATAATCACCGATAAGACGGTCACTCGCTTTATCCAGCAGCGAACCATTGCGCCGCAAATACCGCGCCAACTGTTGCAAATCTCGGCGATAGGCAGAACTGGTATTTACGGAAACCCCACGCTCAGCCGATAACATATCTATAAATAAATCTATCCGTTTTTGATCCTCCGAATGGACAGGATCTTTGGCATCTGAGGCGCGATGTTTTTTGGGCATATTCACCCCTTAAAATCTCTATCTCGCAGAGCTAATATTAGATGCTACGTGATATGTTGAGTTATATTTTGAGTTATATTTTGAGTTATATTTTGAGTTATCTTCCTCGGAAGAACTAACCGCACTATTGTTATTAATCACCTGCTCACTTAGCGCTTTTTGTAGAACAATTTCTTTAGCCAATGCCAAAGCTTCTCCGCGCAAACCGATATAAGCCATCGGCTCAATGGCAGCATAGACATCTTCATCCCGCCAGTCGCTGAATGGCTTTTGTGCCAGTCGTTCTTGCATGAACATCACCAGATCTCCAAGCCTACCCGAGCGCGATAATCTTTGCGCTTGGTCGACCACTAAATCAAGGTCATATGCACTCGGCGCCGCTTCGCCTGACGGCAAAATATTCGACGCATCTAGCGCTTCATAAGCAACGTCAGCAAATGACTTTTCAGGTTGTAAAAATCCTGAGTTTTGATTGTCTGGGTACATCGGAAAGCGTCTGCCCTGCTCACGCCAAAAGCTCAGAATATCCTCTAGGTCTTTTCGCGGTTGGTTGACACCTAATACCTGCGCTCTGATCAACGCTTGCGCGCGGTCCAGTGCCCCCAATTGCAAATTGGCTAAAGCAAATAATGCGCGGTCACTCTCATTCTCTGGATCCACCAGTGCAATCTCTCGCGCCACCAACCGAACCGCTACGCTCCAAATGTCATTATCGATCGCAAGGCGTAAATAGCTAGCCAATTCATTCGCTAATTCACTCGCCGAAACATCAGGCGAAACATCAGGCGAAACATCGGCAGACACATTCTGGCCCGCACTATTTGGACCCTTCTTCATACGCAGATATCCCTGCGCCAATCGGATGGCGCCTCGTTTCGTTAAACGACTAGGACCTGTTAGATCACTTGAAGTGTCTGACGCAGAGCCGGCTTCTAGCACTCCCAGTCTATCCACATTCATATTGATTAAGTTTCGAAGAGCGCTGATGTTAAGCGCACCATATCGCGTCGCCCGCAGGGCCGCGCCAAGCTGCAAACCAACATCACGTCCATAGTCCGACGCAAACAAGGCAGACATAGCCATTGGGTAGGATGCGAGCCGTGACGTCATGTCTAGCTGAGCTATGCGCAACAAACTAGCTTGCAATATCGAAATTTGAGATGGCATTTCGATTTCTTCTACTGGCATATTTACGGCCATTGCGAACGCCAGCTGGCTAAAAAAGCTGTCCTCTTCCATTAAACCAGATGACAGATCTAAGTTCATGGCGGCCGCGTCTAGCTGTTTGGCATGAAGCAAGCAAACCAAGTTCAACTCAGCAAAAAATAGTTTCAAATCCGGGCGACGCGCTTGCTGGCGTAATTCACAAGCCTGTTCAAAATTGCCCAGCGCCAAGAGCGCTTCGGCATATATTTTGGCCACATCAGCGTCTTGCCTATGCGCACCACTTTGATCCGCAAGCTCAATCACGGAGCGAACATCCCCTAAGTTCATGAGCCGCTGAAGACGAGCAACGAACCAACTTACGCCTTCATACTTGCCCGACGGAGAAGAGGCCTTGCCGCGCAAAAGAACTTTTTCCATGCGGTTCAAAAGCTCCAGATTTCCGAAAGCAGATAGACGCTGCATGGCGGGGATCGCGTAAGCCGACCTTGAGCCGCGCCAAATATCGGGGCCGTAACCAGCATCCAATCCGAATGTGTCGGAATTGAGCCTGCCTAGGCTGTCTATCTTTATCGTATCGGTGGTTGTTATCGGAGAATAATCATCCGATCTCGTCGCGCTGTCCCGAGATGGATTGGCAAAAATAACCATCCCTCCTGAAACAGAATTAGCAGTTCCTGAATTATTAGTTCCCGAAATTTGTGCCCCATTATTTTGAGTAACATCGCCTGGAACAATCACGAAGGGCCGCATATCGCTAGATGGATAGGATGTGGTATTGGCGCTAGCCGTTTGCGCCGAAATCGTGGCATAGCCGGCATAGCCGGCAAAGCTGGCTATCACGACCTTTGCAAACAGGCCGCATCGCTGGCCTAAATTACCGCGCCCGCTTATTAAATTTTGCCAACTCAAAACCATTAAAAATCTATTCCCAGCCAAAATACGCTAATTATCTGAGTTTACGCGTATCGAGCACATCGACCTTGGTCTCGACATTAGGCTCAACCGACTGCGCGAGATAAACAATGCCCCCAATAAGAAGGATAAGCACTGTAACCGCTATTACTGGACCTTTAACACTCATGATTTTCCTTTCCGCGAATTAACTTTTGCGAACTCAAAGACTAATCTAAACTCTATTGTACACCAATACGGCACAATCATGTCATATTGAACCCATTAATTTGTTTATTCGCGAGTAAAAATGCATAAAAGCGCAGGAAATAAAGGCAAGCTGACCATAGACCGTCCCATCGTTTTAGTCGGAATGATGGGGGCTGGAAAAACATCGGTCGGCATTCGGCTCGCAAAAGCGATGGGTCTAACGTTCATCGATACGGATGACGAAATAGAAAAAGCCGCCAATATGTCCATTCCGGAAATCTTTGATAGCCATGGAGAAGACTATTTTCGCGACGGCGAACGCCGGGTCTTGGCGAGATTGTTGCAGGGGGAAGTCTCCATTCTTGCGACCGGCGGCGGTGCCTTCATGGATAAAGAAACGCGAAAGCTCATAAAACAAAAAGCCTATACATTTTGGTTGCGCGTTCCTCTGGATGAATTGGTTCGCCGCGTTAAACGTAAGCCCAATAAACGCCCCCTCTTAGAGGGGGGCAAAGTGAAAGAGAAACTTGCCGCTCTGCTGGTTGAGCGCGAACCGATATATGAACTTGCAGATATCGTGATTAGCAGCACTACGGATAGCCATGAAGACGTTGTCGCCATGATTCTAAATCACCTTGATATGCCATCCGAAACCGCAACTAAAAATAACGATGAAACAGTAAACACAACGGCACAAATCAACTCAGGGCTAGACAAACCCTCGGCTAAAGCGTAATTCCTGATTATGAATACTCCATCGTCATCTCCAGAAAAGCTGTGCGTTAGCCTCGGCGAGCGTAGCTATGACATTTGGATTGGTGGCGGCCTTCTTGACCATGCAGCAGACTATATAAAACCGCTGCTGAATCGCCCCAAAGTCGCCATTGTCACGGATGACCAAGTTGCCAAGCATCATTTGGATAGCCTTTTGAAGTCTTTGGCGGCGGCCGATATTCAGGTAGATCACAAAATTATTCCCGCTGGAGAAGCGAGCAAAAGCTTTTCTATGTTAGAAAATTTAACCGCCTGGTTGCTCGATCAAAAAATTGAGCGCGGCGACATAATCATAGCGCTTGGTGGGGGCGTAATCGGCGACCTTACCGGCTTCGCGGCGGCTATTTTAAAGCGCGGCACCCGCTTCGTGCAAATCCCAACAACACTGCTCGCTCAAGTCGATTCGAGTGTCGGCGGTAAGACAGGTATTAACGTCGCCCATGGCAAAAACTTAATTGGCGCCTTCCATCAACCCGACCTCGTCTTGGCCGATCATGATGTGCTTAAAACCTTGCCAAAGCGCCAACTTGCTGCCGGATTTGCGGAAGTCATAAAATATGGCGCATTGGGCGATGATACGTTTTTTAACTGGCTTGAAGCCAATGCAGATAAAGTTCTGAGTTTAGACGACGAGGCTATCCGTCACGCCGTAAAACGCAGTTGTGAAATGAAAGCCGAGATTGTTGCCCGCGATGAGAGAGAAGCAGGCGACCGAGCCTTACTCAATTTGGGGCATACATTCGGCCATGCTTTCGAAGCTCTAACGGGCTTCAGTGACCGTTTATTTCATGGAGAGAGCGTCGCCCTCGGCGTGGTATTAGCCTTTCAATTATCGCGTGACCTTGGGCTTTGTGCGCCCGAGCATGCGGAGCGCCTTAGCGCACTCATTGAAGCCAGTGGGCTACCGCACCACATGCAGCTTTTGGACGATAACAGCTTCGCGGCCGACGATTTGATCGAAGCCATGGGTCAGGACAAAAAAGTTGTTCAAGGCAAAATGCGTTTTGTACTATCGCGCGGATTAGGACATAGTTTTGTTGCTGATGATGTAACAAAAGAGCAGCTAAAAAATTTCTTAACCGAACAGGGGGCGAGATAAGCGCGAAAATATGTGGCAATGGTTTGAGACGAACATAATGAATGGTGCTTGGTTGGATTTTGCATGGCTGGACGGGGATGGCTGGGTTACTCTTATTACAATCCTTATCCTACTCGTCTTCTCCGGTTTACTTTCAGGCTCTGAAACGGCCCTCACCGCGACCTCAAAGGCACGGATGCTGCGGCTCGAACAAGAAGGCTCGGTTCGAGCGCGTTGGGTTATTGCCCTGCTTGACCGCAAAGAGCATCTCATTAGCGCTATTTTACTTTGTAATAATCTCGTCAATATTCTTGCGTCAGTGCTAGCTACAAGCTTCTTCCTACGTGTGATCGGTGAAAACGGCCTCGTCTACGCAACCGTTATTATGACCATTACCGTCGTGATCTTTGCGGAGGTATTGCCAAAAACATACGCGATCTTAACACCCGATATGACAGCTCTTAGAATGTCCTGGATTCTCAGGATTGTGGTCTGGTTGCTATCGCCAATAACGCATTTGCTTCAAGTTATCTCTCGCTTTGTCTTGAGGTTGGCTGGCTTTACCGAGGAGAGTGCCGGCAACTTGTTCCCTGCGCATGAAGAAATTCGCGGTGCGATCGACTTACACCACCGTGAGGGTGCCGTTGTTAAGAATGATCGTGATATGCTAGGCGGTATCCTCGATCTTGCCACTATTCAGGTCAACGAAGTTACGGTTCACCGAAAAAATATGCTGATGATCGATTTTGATCAGCCAAGTGCTGATATTATCCGCCAAGCTCTGGAAAGTCCTTATACGCGTATTCCTTTGTGGCAAACTGAACAAGAAAATATTATTGGGGTTATTCATGCCAAGGATATTTCGCGCGCGCTGGCGGCCGGCCCTGCCGATAAAGTAAACATTGCAACGGTTATGACGCCGCCTTGGTTTGTTCCGGAGACAACCTCTTTATCGGAACAGCTTGCGGCTTTTCGTCGGCGAAAAGCGCATTTCGCAATTGTCGTCGATGAATATGGCAGTTTAACTGGCTTGATTACCATGGAAGATATCTTGGAAGAAATTGTCGGTCATATTCATGACGAGCATGATGAAGACGAGCAAGCCCTGACGCGAGCCAGTGACGGCGCCGTTGAAGTCGACGGTACAATGAGCCTTCGCGATCTAAACAGAGATATGGGCTGGAACTTGCCCGACGAAGAAGCAACAACCATCGCCGGTTTGGTTATCCATGCTGCGCGCATCATTCCAGAAGTTGGGCAAGTGTTTGATTTTTATGGATATCGTTTCCATATCATGCGGCGCCAACGCAATCAGATCCTAGCTATTAAGATTGAGCCGCATAGCGCCTCTAATTGAAACTAACTAGCTAGTTTGTGGGTTATTTTTGCGCTTCTTCAGGTGTCAGAGCTTTTATCGCCAAGGCATGAACTGGCCCTGCCAACTCTTCCTTCAATAAGTCTAAAATCAGCCGCTGGCGTTCCAGTCGTGATAATGACGCAAACATTTCAGAGACAACGCGAAGGCGAAAATGGCTCTCACCGCCCTCGCGGGCTCCGCTGTGCCCTGCATGCAAATGTGACTCATCGGTAATATCGAGTTCAGCAAAGGTCATACCCGCTTCGATCTTTTGTTGAATTTGCTCCGCGACCTTCATTTTGCTCCCTCATTTCGTCCAAAACTATATATATTTCTGGATCTGATGCTTGGATTTTTTCGTCCACCAGTCTATGTAGTTAGGATAGATTTCTCTTCTAACAAGGCTTTTAGGAAAACGCCAATACTTAGATACAAACAGGCAGTCTCAATCAAGATAGGTATTATATCATGTTTTGATAATGTCTTACATGCAACAAGCCAAATGTTATCGAATATGAGATGGCGAATAGATCCGAAAAGTGACACAGTAAAATTATGAAACTTGAATCCAAATATTTTGACTCGATCCGGATCCACAAACCGACATCCGTTGTTAAAACAAAAATCATTTACTGCGACTGGCCAGAGTGCAAAGAAACAGGTGACTTTCCTGCACCAGCTGGGCCGCGTGTGCGTGGCAAGCGGCATTTCTGCAAAAGCCATATTGTTGATTATAATCGCAACTATAATTTCTTCGAAGGCATGAGCGATGACGATATCGATGCGTATCGTCGTGGCGCATCAACCGGACACCGCCCTACATGGTCGCTCGGTGCACGGCGTGCAAAAGGTCATTCAGATATGGATTGGCAAGTACAAGACCCATTGGAAATTATGGGTGATGTCGGCCCAATGGCAGGCGAGAAAAAGCGCAAGCGCAATGTTTCCTCTGGCCAAATCAAAGCCCTTGAGGCTTTGGATCTCGACGAAATGGCGGATAAAAGTGCGGTTCGGCAGCGCTATAAAGCTTTGATCAAACAGTACCACCCAGATTCGAATGGTGGCGATCGTCGGCATGAAACAAGTTTAAACCGCGTTTTGCAGGCCTATCAATATCTCAGGGCCTCAGGCTTTTGTTAGGCGGTTTGATTTTACAAGCGCATCAAGCAGGTTAGACTTACAGTAGACAGACAGGAATTTGTAACCCGAGAGGGAATGTGGAGATGGACAATGACGAAAGAAAATAACGGTAACGCGGCGACACCAGGAATGCCAAGCGCACCAGATATCACAGTATCCGCCAAGGACGTCTTCAAGGTCGATATCGATATGCAAGTTCCTGCCTTTTCAGAGCGTAGTGAGTATGTTCCAGATCTAGATCCAGATTACCTTTTCGACAAACAAACAACGCTCGCCCTGATGGCTGGCTTTGCACATAATCGCCGCGTGATGGTACAAGGCTATCACGGTACCGGTAAATCAACACATATTGAGCAAGTGGCGGCGCGCTTAAACTGGCCTTGTGTGCGGGTCAATTTGGATAGCCACATTAGCCGGATTGATCTGGTTGGTAAGGACGCTATTGTTTTGCGCGACGGCAAACAGGTCACTGAGTTTCAAGAGGGTATTCTGCCTTGGGCCCTACAAAACCCTGTTGCTCTCGTTTTTGACGAATATGATGCGGGGCGTCCAGACGTCATGTTTGTTATCCAGCGGGTTCTTGAAGTCGCGGGCAAACTAACTTTGCTTGACCAGAATAAAGTCATTCGGCCGAACCCATTTTTCCGCTTATTCGCCACCACGAACACGATTGGTCTCGGCGATACTTCAGGCCTATATCACGGCACGCAACAGATCAACCAAGGCCAGATGGACCGTTGGAATATTGTTACAACGCTTAACTATCTTACGCATGACCGTGAGACGGATATTGTGCATGCCAAAGCGCCTGGCTATGAAAATGCGGAAGGCCGTGAGACCATCGCCAATATGGTTCGCGTCGCCGATCTTACACGCTCCGCGTTCATCAACGGTGATATATCGACCGTCATGAGCCCGCGTACCGTTCTAACATGGGCAGAGAATGCAAATATACTTGGTGATATCGGCTTTGCATTCCGCGTGACATTCTTAAACAAATGCGATGAGTTAGAGCGTCCAACGGTTGCTGAATTTTATCAGCGCTGCATGGGTGAAGACCTGCCTCGCGAAGCTACCAGCGTCTTAACGTCGTAATTAAACCCCAGGATAGCGCAAGCCGATGGCCGAAACCGAACTCGATACATTCAAACGCGCCGTAACGCAAACCATGCGCTCGATTTCCGAGCAATCGGAACTTACGGTCGCATTTGGTGCCGAGACGCCAACGCTCAATGGATTGAAAGCGCGGATTGCGCAACCCGCCCGCGATTTACCAAGCGAAGATCGGCAACTCGTTCGTGGGCAAAGCGATTCTATTGCGCTTCAATTAGCTCATCACGATAATCAACTGGCTACACGCATCACGCCAATTGACCCTGCGGCACGTGCCGCCTTTCAATCTGTCGAGACTGCGCGCTGTGAGTCTATCGGTGCACGGGACATGGCCGGGGTCGCGCAAAACCTAAACGATATGCATATAGACCGATGCCAAAAACTTTGCTTCACGGATAATATGACCAGAGATAACGCGCCCTTACATGAGGCGCTTGGCTATATCGTCCGAGAACGGCTCACGCAATCTGCAGCACCTGATGTCGCGCAAGGTGTTATCAATCCATGGCGCGATTGGATCCAAGAAAAAGCTGGCGAGAATATTGATCGTCTTGCTGAGGCAATTGAAGACCAAGAGGCTTTCGGCAAAATCTCTCAGAAAATTTTGCAAGATCTTGAACTATTGGAAGATGGCAGCCAAGACGGTGAAGATGGCGAAGAGGGTGACGGCGAAGACGATGAGGGCACGAACCAAGACGGCGAGTCCGGTGAAGCCTCACAGCCTGATGGTAGCTCCTCAGACGAAATGGAGATGGGTGAAGGCGATGGCGAAGAAGGCGATGAGCAAACCATGCAAATGGAAAGCGACATGGTCGAAGGCGACATGGAAGGCGACGAAGCCGCCGAGACGACCCCTGCAAATTATGAGGACAGCCCATTAAACCCAGAGAAATCCGCCTATCAAGTTTATACCTCGCAATTTGATGAAACTATCGAAGCCGAAGAACTATGTGACCTAGAAGAACTCACAAGATTGCGGGCCTATCTGGATCAGCAATTACAACATCTCCAAGGTGTGGTGGCGCGGCTAGCTAATAGATTGCAAAGACGCTTGCAAGCCAAACAAAACCGTTCATGGGATTTCGATCTCGAAGAAGGTTATTTGGATCCTGCACGACTAGTTCGCATCATCACGGATCCGACCCAGCCGCTATCTTATAAGCAAGAGCAGGATATGAAATTCCGCGACACTGTCGTGACAATTTTAATCGATAATTCTGGTTCTATGCGCGGACGCCCGATAACGGTTGCCGCAATGTGCGCAGATATATTAGCTCGGACGCTAGAGCGCTGTAACGTGAAGACTGAATTGCTCGGCTTTACGACACGCGCGTGGAAAGGTGGACAGTCTCGCGAAGCATGGATGGCAGCAGGCAAGCCTGCATATCCCGGTCGGCTTAACGACCTTCGCCACATTATATACAAAAGTGCCGATACGCCTTGGCGTCGCGCTAGGCGCAACCTCGGCCTCATGATGCGCGAAGGATTGTTGAAAGAGAATATTGATGGCGAAGCCCTAATTTGGGCTCACAACCGTTTATTAGCCCGCTCAGAACAGCGGCGTATTCTAATGGTTATTTCAGATGGTGCGCCGGTAGATGACAGCACCTTGTCTGTAAATGCCGGCAATTATCTTGAGAAGCATTTGCGCAATGTTATTGAAGACATTGAAACACGCTCCCCTGTTGAGCTAATAGCGATTGGCATTGGCCATGACGTAACGCGCTATTATCGCCGCGCTGTCACGATCGTCGACGCCGAGCAACTGGGTGGTGCTATGACAGACAAACTGGCTGAATTATTCGAAGAAACAATGACGGCCAAGAAACCTAAATCCAGCATATCAGGTGGTACGGGAGCTTTAACTCGGTCTCGCGGTGGGTCAACAGGTTCTACGACAGGCGCGGCTGGTGGAACACGCACAGGGTCAGCTCCCGTACGCCCAGCTTAATCAACAAAGTTTTGAATGAAGGTATTAATCAGGCCTAGTCGATTAGAGACCGTTCGGCCTCTAATCCCAATCCGCATTCCACTGTCAAACATACGCGGCTTAGCTTTGCAACGTAACCGATTTTGACTAAGCAGATTTAGCTGTGATTTCTTTTTTGAATTTACGCGCACGTGACGAAAGTTTGGTGTCGTGCGAACCCATTAGAAACTTATCAATTCCACCGACATGCTCAACGGAACGAACCGCAGCAACACTCGCGCGCAGGCGCAATGAACGGCCTAATGTCTCACTTGGCAAGCTAACCTGCTGAAGATTAGGTAAAAAACGCCGACGCGTTCTATTCATGGAGTGACTAACATTGTTACCACTCATTACAGATTTTCCGGTCAGTTCGCACACGCGGGACATGACAATCTCCAATAATCTTTTGGGGTAAACCTAATTAGAAGACCTTAATAGCCTTGCTAATTATACGCCACCCATGTTGCTGGCTCATTGAGCCCATATTCTCGCCCGAGCTGATAACTCGAAATGAAGTTTGCTTATATAAAGCCAGAGGACGCGCGTCAAGAGCCGTTCGTGCGATCAGCCCCCAATAAACCCGAATAATACGCCTGCGACCTTACGGATCTGGATTTCCTCAGCCCCCTCGGTAATGCGATACCGCCGATGATGACGATATATATGCTCAAATGGCTTATGTCTTGAGTAACCGATACCGCCATGCACCTGCATAGCCCGATCCGCAGCCTCACAAACAAGGCGGTTGGCGCGGTAATTACACATAGAAACCTTATCCGACAGCCTTTTTGAAACCTCTGTTTTCGACATCGTATCCATTTGCGCAGCCGTTTTATAAACTAAATTACGGATCATCTCGCATTCCGTGTGCAATTCGACCAATGGAAATTGAATAGCCTGATTGGTTGCCAGCGGCTTACCGAAGGGCTTGCGCTCTTTTGCATAGGCAACACTCTCATCAATACAATATTGCGCTGCGCCAACACCTGAAGCGGCTTGACGAATACGGTTTTCATGGACGAAATGCTGGGCTAACGCCAAACCACTGTCAAGTTCCCCAAATACTGCCGAATGCGGAACCCATATATTGGTCAAGGAAACACGCGGATGGTCTGTCGGCATATTGAAGGTCCACATATACTCTTCAATTTTAAATCCAGGGTCATCGGTGGGCACAAGGAAACAGCTAATTCCGCGCGCCGATCCACGTTCCCCCGAGCTACGAGCAAAAATCATATCGTAATTGGCGACATGAAGGCCCGTATTCCACATTTTTTCGCCATTTATAAGCCATCCATCGACGCCGTCGCGCGTTTCTGGTACCGCCGTCGTCTCCATCCAAGTCGCATCTGAGCCATGTTTAGCTTCCGTTAAGCCAAAGGCGACACGGTGCGTACCATCTAGCATCCCATTGATAAATTGATCTTTTTGCGCTTCCGTCCCAAAATCTCGGAACATCAAAACCTGCGGTAGATTACCGACGATAGAGCTTTCATTTTGCAAATCATTATGCAAACCAAGGCCCTTTGCGGCCAAGTATTCCCGGATTACTGCCATCGCTAGATTGCTACCATTTTGGCCGCCATACTCCGTCGGCAAGGCAAAACGCAAATGGCCCGCAGCATCCGCCCGGCGTCTCATTTCAGCCAGTAACTCTTCCCAATCTTCGCGCGGTAGCCCCTGATTATCCCAATCCGTGCGCGCGTGCTCGCGCCGATGATCAAAAAAACGAATGTTATCGTCTTGCTGTTCTAGCGGTTTGATCTCCTTTTCAATGAAATCATCTAGAACCGACAAATAGGTCTTAATATCTTCTGGAATTTCGAAATCCATGCAACGTACCCCCCACTGCGCGTTAAATAGGCCCTGAGCATATCATTTTATAGCCCAGATGCGAGCCAATATACGAACCGAGATAAAAGAGAGCCAATATTCACGTCAAAGCACGGCGATAACAATCTGAAATAATGAGTAT
>ERZ887851.1158-NODE-1158-length-23657-cov-34.378951_pt1 | contig 23657 bp, 18 predicted proteins | sample MGYA00521100_ERZ887851 | MGnify/ENA primary metagenome ERZ887851 (study PRJEB32303, sample SAMEA104408602) | aquatic metagenome | biome: Brackish water; feature: Pelagic; material: water | place: Baltic Sea | collected 2014-06-06T16:11:00 | depth 11,444 m ... | reverse complement strand
ACTTCTTCTACAGCCACGCGTTGACGATGTTCAACAGCGAGCCGTTTACTCACACCGGCGTGTTGGCCACATATTCAGCAAGCGAAGATACAACGATCTACGCTGGTTGGACGGCTGGCTGGGACTCCGGTTTTGACAGCGTCAACGGTGGAAGCAACTTCCTGGGCGGTTTCAGTACTGCTGCCGGTGAAAACGCAACGTTCACGTATATTACCACCATGGGTAATTTCGGTGCTCGCAGTGCGGCCTTCGGTTCTGACAGCGGTTATTCGCACAGCATGGTGCTGGATATCGCCGTGCAGGAAGACCTGAACCTGGTACTGCAAAGTGACCTTGTTCGAGTCGGCAGCAACGATCAGGTGGGAATTAACTCATACCTGATCAAGAGCATCAGCGACAAAGTTGGTGTGGGTGTTCGAAGTGAATGGTGGAAGAACGAAGGCGTGTCTCAGTACGCTGTGACGACTGGCGTGAACATCAAGCCTATGGACAACCTGATCGTGCGACCTGAAATTCGCTTCGATTGGGACGATCCTAATGTTGGTTCAGAAACGACATTCGGTGTCGATGCTATCGTGACCTTCTAGTTGAGACCCTGTTAACGCCGAATGGCAGTTTTGCTGTTCGGAGTAGCAGTTAGAAAAATTAAGAGCCGCAGTTGGACGTTCATCCGACTGCGGCTTTTTCCATTGGTTCCCGGTTGCAAAGTTTTCAGCGACAAGAATGTCGGGGCCAAACGGACCGCAGTTCAGGTCCTTTTACGGTGCCAGCGGGTTTAGGGCCAGATCGTAAGTTGCCGTGGAATTCCCCAAAATTCATCAGGCAATGATCTCAGACGAAATTCCCTATCGTCTGAATGGGTGGTCGCTTCCTATGCTTCCACGGAAGTGTCTGGATGGTTCAGTCTGAACGAACGCAGCGGTCGGCTTCAGATTTGAAGACACCCCGAATTGTTATTCTGGGAGCTATGTGGGGTTTGGCTGTTTTGTGTTTCGCTTAGGCTTGCAGTGAAGGCGGCAGTTTTGACAACGGAAAAAGCTCTGGCAATCGTAGTCCGGCAGGCGGATTTCAGCGAATCCAGCCGGGTCGTGACCTTCTTCAGCAAAGAATTCGGAAGGTTCTCTGCTCTCGCAAAAGGTGCCAAAAGACTTAAGGGCCCGTTCGATGCTGCTCTTGACCTGCTTTCGACGTGTGAAATAGTCTTCATTCGAAAGTCGTCGGGAACTCTTAGTTTGTTGACGCAGGCTAAGCTGGTCAGAAGGTTCTCACCCGTCTCAACCAGTTTAAATTCCTTGTACGGTGGTTACTACATTGCTGATTTGTTGTCTTGTCTGACCGAAGAAGAGGATCCGGATTCGCGAATCTTTGATCTGGCGGCTTCGGCTTTGAGTGATCTGTCAGATCCCAACGGGGATTCGGCGGCGGTTATTGTTGGTTTTGAAGTTCAATTGCTTCATCTTGTGGGTTCTTTTCCAAATCTTTACGACTGTTTTGCCTGCGGCGAGACTGTTGAACTGGTTGGAAAGTTTGCTCACTGGGTTAGTCAAGGTGGACTGTTGTGTGGTGCGTGTCGTAAACAGGATTATGAGCATCGTTCAATTTCCGCTGGTTCAATTGCTGTACTTAGAAAAATGACCGATGAATCGTCCACTCTTTCGTTACGACTTCGACTGACAAAAGAGCAATCTGCTGAATGTCACCAACTGGCGGTTTCAGCAATTACCCATGTGCTTGGCAGGAAGCCTGGCACACTTAGATATATGAAATTTTAGACATCATGGACCGAAGCAGGATGCACGGAGACCGAAAGGAATCGGCGGCTGGCGTAAACGGAGTTTTCCGTTGGCCGGACGCTGACGTATTTCGGCACGCACTTCAACTGGTGGTTGTCCTGGTTGTTGGGCTGTCTACTCTTTCCGGTTGTCGTTCTTTTCGTCCGTCTGATGGTGAAGGCCTGTTTGCAAAGTCGGATCTGCTAAGCACAGACAAGATCCGTGGTCCTCTTGAACGAGCTTTGCATAACGAAGAAGACGCGCTGACGCGTGGTGAAAAATTTTCTGCCGCTGGTAGTCGTGAAGTCGAAGTGGCTCGCAGGCAATTCGACGCTGGGCAATATGACCTGGCGGTGAAAAGTTATAAAAAGATCGCCAAGAAATACGCAGAATCGTCCATCGGCGAAGAAGCGTGGTTTCGTCTTGGCGAAAGCTACTACGTGATGCAGGAGTATCCTGAAGCTCAGGACGCTTATTCCAAGTTGTTTGCAGACTATCCTTCAACCAAATACGTGGCAGACGCCAGTCGCCGCATGTTTTCGATTGCGAAAATCTGGTTGGAGGTTTCTGATCCGGCCTCCAGCAGCCAAATTAAAACTGTCAGCCAGCAAACTGAAGTTAATGATGACGATCCTGCAAAAACCAAGGCTCGCGCCAGTGATCCTTCTGTGCGATATAGCCTGATTCCGAACTTCTTCGACAAGACTCGCCCGTTAATCGATACTCGCGGGCGAGCCAGAGAAGCTTTGAAATCAATCTGGCTGAACGATCCAACGGGCCCATTGGCTGATGATGCATTGATGCTGATGGCTTCGTACCATCTGCGCCGTGGTGACTACATTGAAGCAGACCACTACTTTCAGAATCTTCGTGACGAATATCCTGACAGCCCACACCTGGAAAAGGCTTTTGTGCTGGGAGCTCACGTGAAGCAAATGTCCTATCAGGGGCCGATGTACGACGGCACTGCTTTGGTGTCTGCTGAAAACCTGAAAGAGCGAACGCTGAGCATGTTTCCGGATTCCGAAGACCGCCAGCAGATACGTGAGGATCTGAAGAAAAACTATTTGCAACAGGCTCAACGTGCATGGAGTGACGTGGAAGTCTATAAGCGAAAAGACAATCCTGTCGCGGTTGCCATTCATTGCATGAAGGTGATCACGGAATATCCGGATACTTCCTATGCCGTGATGGCTCGACGAGAGATTCGACAGGTTGATCCAAAGCTCATTCGTCACCTTCCGGGGATGTCTGAATTTCTTGAAACGTTGCCGACACTTTCGGTGGGCCCCTCAGAACCAGCGACTTCAAACAGGGATGAGCCGATAAAATCTGTGAGTTCGCCATCCGGTAAGAAGAGTCCGTTTCGCCTGCCAGGATTTTGAACGTGATGCGAACTGCCAGAATCTCGTGCATGCTGTTTGCCGGGATTGTGGCTGCGCTGATTTCCGGGTGCGGCTACATGTTTGGCCCATCGAACATGCAGGGTGTGCGAACGATTCATGTGCCCATCTTTCAGTCCGTTGGCTTTCGACGAAACCTGGACTACCTGTTGACCGAAGCTGTTCAGCAGGAAATCAAATCGCGTTCCGGGTACCGACTTGTTGATGAAGCAATCGCGGACACTGTGCTGAGCGGGCGAATTGTTGACGCTCGGAAAAATCCGCTGAGCGAAACTCGCTTTGATGATCCTCGAGAAACCCAGTTGATGCTGGGGGCTGAGATTTCCTGGATCGATCGCCGTACCGGGCAAATTCTGCAGCAGCGTGTTTTCGCGATCGGGCAGGAACTGGCTCAACATTCTTCGCAGGTCAGTTTCGCTCCGGAAGTCGGTCAATCGATGGCGACCGCTCAACAGGAAGCCGTGAAACGTCTGGCTTCGCAGATTGTCGACCTTACAGAAATGCCCTGGTAGTTTTCCGGAATATCGTCTTAAACAGACGATCGCAGGGCAATCGTCGGAAAGGACGGCCACCGAAACGCAGGTTTACTTTCCCTGATCAAGCCTGGAAACGCTTTCGCTTCGTTCGGGTTGTGTGTAGCCTTCGGAAATTGTGGTGACTGCATAAGCTCTGCATCGGGGCCGAATTGGGCAGGGGCAGTTGGTTCGGGGCCAGCCATTATTTGCTTTCTTCTTCAACAACACACGCTCAATGTCTGAACGCTACAACGAAGATGATCAGCGGATGATCCGCCTTCAGGAGGGAGATCCTGAGGCGTTTGATGAAATTGTGGCGATTTGGCAGGCTCCCCTGTACGGCTTCTTCTTCCGCAATACGCGAGATGCTCAGAAGTCTGAAGATCTGGTTCAGGATGCTCTGCTTAGGCTGTATCGAAAATCGTGGGACTACATTCCCACGGGGCGATTCAAAGGCTGGTTTTTCCGCGTAGCTCGGAATCTACTCATCGACAGTGTCAGGCGTGCATCTCACGACGCATTGATTCGGCGCGTTACCGTCACGACTTCCAGCAGTGGTGAACCGACCGACCTGCTGTCGTTGCTGCCGGACGACGTTGTTTCTGCTGAGGCGAAGGTTTCTCAGGACGAAGTTGTGCAGGTGGTGTACGATCTGCTGGCAGATCTTCCGGAAGAACAGCGTCAGACGTTTATGTTGCACCACTTTGATTCACTAACGCTGTCTGAGGTCGCTGATGCGATGCAGACAACGTTGCCGACTGCGAAAAGCCGATTAAGACTGGCCAAAGAGAAGCTTCGATACCATTTGACGTGTCGGGGTTTGGTTGATGAAACTGTTTCAGAATTGAATTGATCCATATCCCGTAAAGTTGCGTTCCGGAGTTTTCAGGCTATTTGCTGTTGCCTGCCGCCAGAGAGAATTCCGCTGATTCTTAGTCACTACGTCCGTTAAGTTTTTAGCTGTCAGCCGGAAGTCAGTCTTCCGGAAGATTTGACCTGTGTAAAAAGTAGCCAGTTATGCCTCATTTCAGCCGTCTGACCGACATCGTAACCTGCAGCCTGACTGAGATTCTTGACGAAGCAGAAGATCCTCAGCAGACTCTGCGAGAAGTGATCGACGAAATGGAAGAAGGGCTGGCAAGTGCTCGGCGAGTCGCCAGAACTTCCGCTGCCAATCGTGATCGGCTGCAGAAGGAAATTGAAACTCATACTGGCCAGGTGGCAGGCTGGCTGGAAAAGGCCAAGACGTCGCTGGTGGCTGGCGACGAAACTGGTGCGCGCATGGCGTTGACACGTAAGGTCGAAGTCGAAGACCTGATTGATGGATTGAAGCCAGAACTGGATGCGTCGGAATCCAACTATCAAAACATGTTACGCATTCAAAAAGCTTTGGAAGCGAGGCATTCTGAAGCTCAACGGCGGCTGGTTGATCTCACAGGCGAACCGACTCAAGTTCGACTGGAATCCGAAACCGCGATTCACGCCGTGAACCAGTCTCAACAGGAAAAAAGCAGCGAAGTGGAAGCCGAACTGGAAGCGTTGCGCCGGCAGCTGGGCGGTTAAGATCGACGTCACCGATTGATTGCTGTAGCTGACCTACCAGCGCACAAAAAACTTCGCTGCTATCGGCAGCGAAGTTCAATTAGCTCGCAATATTTTCGGTTTCCAGTGGTGACCGTTCGTTCGCGACGCTGACTTTAAGACCTTCCGTTCTATTGATCGGAACAAGGTCACGTTAAGTCAGGCTTTCAAAGCGACAAAGGAGCGACTCGGCAATTAGAACGTCCCCCCCGTTTTGCGTATTCTGCACCACTGGGTTATGGGCGAATCCCTTATTCCGCATTGCCAAAGGTTCCCCATCCGTCTGCGTATCCGCCCAGTGGCTTGGCGATCGCGTCCAGTTCTGCCTGAGCTGCCATGATGGCGTCGTATTCCAGCAGCATCGTTTTCAGGCAGGTGCAGGTCCACGGGTCCGGGATTTCTTCATCTTCTTCCGCATCTTCCCCGTCGTCGAACGTGACGTACGATTCGTAGCCGAGTTTCTCTACAGCGTCGGCAATCGCATCCGCGATTTCTTCTGTCGCAGCTGCAACATGGAATTCCACGTCCATTGGCTGCGTCATGTCATTGCCGTCTTCAGCGATTGAGCGGATGACCTGACCGTCCAGGTCGTCGGGGTATTCTTGTGACATGTGCTGTACCTGTAAGTCTGTTTGAAATTTGCGGTTAAAAAGACGCCGTCGAGCGGCAGGGTATCGAAAAACGCTCCCATCGCCTCATCGAACCTTATTCTTCCTGAAAAATTTGTTGCGAAGTATCACAAGCTGCGAAAATCGTCTCGCTGACGGGAGGCGGAGACAAAACTTGCTGCGGAACAGGCCAGATTGCGTCTCAGAGTTAAGCGAAGTACTGCGTTTGCGGTTCTTCAGCGGGCTGAAATACTGAGGAAGCGGGCCAGAGTGCTGGTTTTGTTAAGCTTCGCCTGGCAATGTGCAAAATTCCGAATGGCGACTTGTGTGCAGGAGTCTGCAGAGGAAAAGCAACAAATGACAAGGCAGACACCTAAAATTGTCGGAAATCAAAGCTGGCGCAACTTGTTGTTCGTTCATTGGCGAGTTGCTCCGGCGGAACTGCAACTTCTGTTGCCCGATGGGTTGGAAATTGAAACGTATGATGGCACTGCGTGGCTGGGACTTGTGCCGTTTTCGATGCAGAAAGTCCGGCCCTGGTGGTCGCCACCGGTGCCCGGTATTTCATGGTTTCTGGAGACCAACATTCGCACGTACGTGCGACATGCCAGTGGTCAGACAGGAGTCTGGTTTCTGAGCCTCGACGCCAATCATCGACTGGCCGTTTCGATTGCTCGAACCTTCTGGCACCTCAACTACATCTATGCGTCGTTGCAGATGACAGTTCAGGGCGACCTGCTGAACTATACTGGTACTCGTGGGCAGAAGCCGGGCCAGTATTCAATTAGTGCGAACATTGATTCATCGTCCGTTTCGGTGACGGCGGCAAAAGGTACGTTGGATGAATTTCTGCTTGAACGATATCACTTGTTTGCTCAACGCCCCGACGGCAGATTTTTGCTGGGCCAGGTACATCATGAACCATACAGGTTTCAGCAGGTTGTGAATTCCAGTATTTCTCAATCGATGACAACAGCTCAGGGCTGCCCGATTATGCTGGGAGATCCACCGGATCACATCGTCTATTCTGAAGGCGTCGACGTGGGAGTCTCTCCGCTGCAACTGCATTGACAAGCGCTTCGCCCTTGACCTGGTGGCGTGGACAGCTGAAAGACGTGGGGCGTTCGAAACGCCGAGCCGCTCCGAGAATCATGCACGCATTATTTCGAGATAAGACTCAAACTGGACAGCGCCAGGTTCAATGAAGGGGCGGTGTTTCTGCTACCCACATCAGCCGCAGGGCGTTAGCCCCGGTTAGTGCGGATCACGAAAAAACCGGCGCTAACGCCCTGCGGCTCATTCAGACAGGGCGATGTCCAGCTAAAATCGCGGGGCTTGTAATTGAACGCCACTGCCAATGCCACTGTCAAATCTCATTGACGATGAAATTACGGATTTGCTGTTTGGTGGCGTCCGACGCTTTGCCGAAAAACCTCAGTTGCAGTCGTCCGTTTTCGTCGTAGCGACCTTTGATCTTCATCGGGCCTTCGACAAAACGGGTCTTCTTCAGCAATTCTAAAAGACGTTGCTGCTGATGCGTTTTGATGCCTTCGTGAAAACTAACTCCGGTTTCATCCACTTCAATCGTGAACGCCCACTTCGTGCGAAGCATGCTCCACGCGAACCAGGCAAACGCGATCGGCAGGACGATTCGCAGCAGAAGGACGAAAACTCGAGCCATCAGAAGTGCACCTTCGCGATGCCGTAGAATCCGTAATGTGGCTACAGGCAGGGCATTTCCGGAAGCCCCGACTACGTTGTCAGAAACTTCTCCAGAGCATCCAGGCCAGCTGTGATCGTGTCCATGTCTGTTGCGAACGACAGTCGCACATAGCCGGGGGCTCCGAAGGCGTCGCCGGTGACCAGCGCCACGTGAGCGTGTTCCAGCAACGCTGTGCAGAAGTCGCTGGCGTTGTCGACAGTCACGCCACCCGGCAGTTCTCGCCCGAAGTGGCTGCTGACGTTAAAGAACGCATAGAACGCTCCACCTGGGTCGGCGAACGTCAGGCCCGGCATGGCTCGCAATCGGCCAAGAACGTAGTCTCGACGCTCCTGAAAGTGCACCAGCATTTCGTTGATGCAGTTTTGGTCACCGTTTAATGCTTCGACCGCTGCGTATTGACTGATGCTGCAGGGGTTGGAAGTTTCCTGGCTTTGAAGCGTGTCGATAGCCTTGCTGACATTGGCGGGAGCCAGCGTCCAGCCGATTCTCCAGCCCGTCATGGCATACGCTTTGCTGACTCCGTCAACGATGATCGTGCGAGCCTTCACTTCGTCTCCGAAAGACGCAAACGAGCGGAATGTGTAGCCTTCGTAAATCAGCTTGCCGTAGATTTCGTCCGACAGCACGGTGATGTCTTTTTCGACTGCGACTTTTGCCAGAGCTTCCAAAGCGTCAACCGGATAAACGGCTCCCGTTGGGTTGCTGGGGCTGTTCAGCATCAGCATGCGAGTCTTGTCGGTAATCGCATTGCGGAACTGATCGGCCGTCATGCAGAAGCCGGATTCTTCCGTTGTGTCGACGAGTACAGGAATCGCTCCCACAAGTTCCACCAGTGCGCTGTAGCTGACCCAATATGGGGTCGGAATGATGACTTCATCGCCGGGTTCGCAGCAGGCGGCCAATACGTTGTGAATGGCGTGCTTGGCCCCGTTGCTGATGGTCACTTCAGCGGGCGTATATTTGACTCCATGATCGCGTTCAAACGCTGCGCAAATAGCGGCTTTCAAAGCGGGAATGCCGGTCGCTGGAGTGTAATGAGTGTGTCCGGCATCCATGGCGGCTTTGGCCGCATCGCAAATATGAACGGGCGTGGTAAAGTCCGGCTCGCCAAGCGTAAATTCAAGTACGTTCACACCTTTGGATCGCAATTCGCGAGCTTTCGCAGCGGCGGCGATTGTGGCAGACGGGGCAAGTTGGTTAACAAGCTTTGAAGTGTGCATGGCGAGTTCGCTTGGCGTGATCGGTGGAATTCGCGTGGCCTTTGAAACAGTTTCGCAGACCGTTTTGGACGAGCGGAAAAGCTCGAAAGATATTTGAGCCGCGATTCTGCTGTCGGGTCCCGCCCTGGTCAACCATGGCGTGCCGAGACCCAAAAAGTTCTGCCAAGCTCTCACGTTTGGTGACATTTTTCACAGTTTCGCGTTCAGCGTCCGGGAACTGGAACCCGTTCGTTGAAGCAGGTTCGGGGATTTTTCCAGGAAACCTGCTTACCAGGCTGGAATGGCTGACTTTAGATTGAGGCTGGGTTGCCGTTGCTCTGTTTTTCGCTGCTGAGATACACTTTGCGGCACCGGGCCTGTTGGACGGGCTGTTGGAAAACGAAAGAGCAATGGAATGCTGTCGAAGTTGAATTTTATGAACCGTGTGCTGCCGTCGCAAAGCACAACAGGAATTACATCCGGGTTTGTCGGCGCCGTTATCTGCTGGGCGGTTGGCATTGGTTTGGCGGCTGCTGCGGTTGCCTTTGCTGTTGACGGCGGAATGAAGGTTAAAATGATAGGCGTCGCCGGCCTTTTGATAGCTGGCATGGTTTGTGGCTGGGCTCGAACAGCTCCTGCAAAGTGGAAGCTGCGTCTTGCGGCGGTGTTTGTGTCGGCTTGTTTTGCCGTGCTTGTGTCGGAAATTGGACTTCGTTTCCTGACACCGTTTCCGATCAACACGACTTCCAACATGGTGCCCGATGCTGAGCTTGGATACGTGCTGGATGCCAGGCTAAACGACGTCGATCAAACGGGCTTTCGTAATCCGGAAGTTCTGGCGAAGGCTGATATCGTTGCGATTGGAGATTCGCACACGCAGGGATTCAATGCAAATTCAGAACAGTCGTGGCCTCAGCAGCTGGGATTGATGTTGAATGAAACGGTTTACAACCTGGGTGTCGGTGGCTACGGACCACTGCAATATGAAGTGTTGATTGATCGAGCATTGCAGATGCAGCCAAAGCAGATCGTGGTAGGACTGTATCTGGGCAACGATCTGGGGGATGTTGTTCGAGGCATTCAACGAAAAGATTCAGCTCAGGAAGTTGAAAATTCGTTTCGGCACAATCTGAAGTTTCATACGGCCACTGGCAGCGCTATTGATCAGTTGGTGAAGCATTCGAAGCTCGGTCGACCAGCTGGGTTTGAAGTGTCGCATCCCGTGAATCCAACCTACATGGCAACCAGGCGAATCAACAGCCTTGCCGCAGAAATGGATTTATCCGATCCTCAAATTGGCGCTGCGTTTCAAAAGACGATCGCGATTCTGGCGAATGCTCATCAGAATTGTGCTCGACAGGGAGTTCGCCTGGTGGTGATGTTGATTCCGACCAGAGAATCCGTGTATGCGTCCTGCGAAAAGTGTTCTTACGACTTGCTGCCGAATGAATTGAAACAGCTTGCTCAGCGCGAAGATGATTTAAGCACTCGCGTGAAATCCGAACTGGCCAATCGCAGCATCGACTACATCGACGTACTGCCGTCGTTGGCCTCAGCGTTAGACGCTGATGATGAAATCTATTCCACCCACGACGACGGACATCCTTTGGCAGAAGGCTACCGTATCTATGCAGCAGCACTCGCCACCGGCGGCAAGGCACCTCAGTCTGTGATGACGAATTAACCGGGTGTCCAGGTGTTGGCCAGTTCTTAGGGGCTATCGAAAATTTGCTTAGTGGTGATTTTGCAAAATTCAAAATAAACGCACCATGTCCATTGCCCCCACCCCCCCCCTGCTACTGTGTTGTTAAGTGGATCGGGGTGAGTCGCATTTGTCTCACCTCATGAAAGTTCGTTCTCACGTAGTCGGAGGGTTGAGAAATGCGGATTGTAATTCTAGCATCGCTGGTTATGTGTACTGGTGGCGTATGTGTTGGGCAGCCTGGAGGTCCCGGCGGTCCACCGTTGGAAGGTGGTGGCACCTCTTCCATCTCCTTACCATCAGTTGAGGTGACTTCTGTCTCATTGACAGCTGCAAGTGCCGGGAATGGGGCCTATACTTTGTCAGCCGAGGCAGGATTTAGTGCAGCGGTGCCCGCGGGATACCCGGCTTGGGACTTTACTTCGGGTGTATCCGTGACTGATTACGATTATTATGATAGTCAAGGTACCAGTGGGAGCTCTATTGCGTCGTTTAGCGGAAGTTCGTTTACCTTGACCCCGACCGCCGAAGAGGACGTTTCGTACGTTTGGACATTGTCAAACGAGGGCAACGAGTCTACGGTGTGTGCTGCTGGTGATTTTTACATTGGGGCGTATGTTGAGGGGCAGCCCTCTGCAGGCGGAGGGACGCCTGAATCGGATTTCGATTTTGCATTCTTGTTTATGGAAGAATAGTTGGGTGGTGCGAATCGAGGTAGCCCGACGTAGGTCGGGCCACCCGTGTAATTTGTTGATCTGCTTGCTGGAGGGGCATATGAAAACGGCTTTTTTTGTTTTCGTGATGGCGGCGTCTGTTGGTCTGGCGGATGAAGGGCCTGTGTCGCGTCCTTATCTGGTGATTGTGGATACTTATCGCCATTCGGTTGACCAGCAGCGGATTCACCATGACCTTGTTCAGCAGTGGATACCCGAAAAGCATCGCACCGAATTCTCACTCAAACAGTTCATTGTGAACGACCTGGATGAGTTCAATCCGGTCGGTTTTCTGCCCGTCAATGGCAAGGCGAATTGCGTCGATGAGCGTGGATACCTTGTGCAGTTTCCGTTTCGTGCTGCGGCCGATCACGATGCGTTCAGGAAGTATATTGATGCCGTGATTAAACGTGCCGGAGCGGATGCTGTAGCGGAGGATGATGGCAATCGAGTCAGGCTTGGGGCTCGATCGGCACCATTGCCAGTGTTCAAGGGGGCCTCACCGGGGGTCAAGATCACAGGGAAGGCCAACTATAGCGGTGCATATATCGCGTACGATGACGGTGTCATTGTTAGTGGCCCATCAGAAGCGGTTTTGCGGGCGCCGTTTTCAGATTTGAAGAGCTTTGTGAATCGGGCACAGGGCAAGTCGTGGGCACTCTACTTCGATCCGAGTGCGATTCCAGGCAACCAACGGGAGTCAAATCTGGGGAAATTTTCGCAAGGTGTTGATACTCGAACTCAACAGCGCGACGACGAAGTTGTGCAGGTTTATGATGCTCGACGAGCCATGTCCGATGCCTATACGGAGTTGATTCGATCACTTTGGCAGGATATTGAAACCTGTTCTGGTAGTGTGAGCGCTGAAACAGAAACAGAGCCGCTGGTAGCTGAGTTTGAATTAACCGCGAAGAAAAATACACCACTGGAAAAGCATCTTCAACAGTTGGCAAAGCGTCCGTCGATATCGTTGCCGGATTCACCGGATGACGTGATCGCGTTGGACCTGGCGGTTCGCATTCCCGATCAGTTTAAGGATGCGCTGATGGCCGTCCTGCAGGAAAAATTTGCAGACGACAGCCCATTGCGACAGGCGATCGCGGCTCAGATTCAGGATGGAGCTATTTGTGGAGGTCTGCGGCTGACCGATAATGGTGATGGAGATCTTCAATTAGCGTCTGCATTTCAAACGGCCATCGAAACAGTTCCTTCAGACGAATGGAAGCGAGTATTTGCGGCAGTAGAGACGGCTGGTGAATGGGCAACGGTTCGCCACACGATTCCATGCGGAAAATCTATGTTGCCAGTGAACCTGAGTATCAATATTCAGGATCACTGTGCCCGCCTGGATATTGTTCGCGCTGAGCTGCCGCATTCTGAGCCTGAAGTGAAGCTTCAGCCCCAAAGTTCCAGTCAACTCACATTGCTGGCTGTCAAGGGTGATCTTGCAGCGTGTTGTGTCGGCAGCGAACAGAATTCAGATTTTGGTGTGTTTGCAAAGCTGGAAGAGCTGGTGGACGAATTGCTTCGGCGTAGTCAGGGGACTCAAGGTTACAAGAACTCCGCCGACGTTATGCTGTCCAGACAGTTTGGGTTTCAGAAGAAGCCAGCAGAGTTTGTTTCTTTACAGGATAAGCTGGCTGAAGATGGTGACTGGAGTTTTGAGTTGAAAGTTGAAACGGATGGCGCCCGATTGATCGCGAATGCTCGCGTAGGAGCAAATCTGATGCGACTCGCGCGATGTAGGCAGCAATTGCTGCTCAGCAATTTGTAAGAGATGTACTGGAAGCTACTGTTGTGGCGTAAGCCGCCAGCTTGCAATTCGTCTCAACCGCAAGCTTACGCCACATACTTCCAGACTGGGCCCGCTTCGCTATTTGCCGGGAAACACGTGTCCGGTGGCCTTCGTCTGCACGGAATACAACGATGTCCGAGCGGTAACGAATAGCGTCTTGCGGTCTTTGCCGCCGAATGTGACGTTGGCGGGCTGTTCGGGAATCTTGATGATTCCCAATTGCTTGCCGGTTGCATCATACACCTGAAGGCCCAGGCCTGTGGTGATGTAGAGGTTGCCGTTGGTGTCAATGGTCAGGCCGTCGCCACCAGAGTCCGTCTTGCCTTCCGGCTGAGTCAGCTCGCAGAAGACCTTTCCTTTGCCGATTTTGCCCGGTGATTCCACGGAATAAGCCCACATCTGCTTTTCCATGCTTGGAATAACATACAGAGTCTTTTCGTCCGGCGACAGGATCACTCCGTTGGGGGCGATGCGGTCTTCGATCAGTCGAGTCACCTGGCCATCAGCCGCTCGATAGTAGACGGCTTCTTTTTCCTGAGGCCACGGATCGGGAGCTCGGAAACGTGGGTCGGTAAAATAGATGCCTCCCGATTTGTCGATGACGACATCGTTGGGGGCGTTAAACCGAGTGTCTTTGTATGTGCTTGCCAGCGATGTTTCTTTGGCGGTGGCAAGGTCGTACTGCTTTAGCTGGCCATCCATTTCGCAGGCCAAGAGCCGGTCGCCGACGACCATTAACCCGTTGCAGTGACCGGATGGTTCTGCAAATACAGATAACGTTCCCTTGGTGTCTCGCTTGTGAATGCGGTTATTGGGGATGTCTGTGAAGTATAGGTTTCCATCTGCATCGCAGGTCGGACCTTCTGTGAAGGCGAAGTCTGTGTGCAATCGTTGAACTTCGCTCACCGGACCGATTCCGGGAATATCTTCGGCCAGCAATGCCGTAAACGAACAGAATACGCACAAAGTCAGGCAATAAGAAACAGATCGAAACATTCCGGGCCTCGCGGTGTTAGCGGACAAAACATTCACCCCCCATCATTCACGGACCCCGGGAAAGATTCAAGCGACTGAATTGCATCGTGGCCAGCTTAAAGGGTGATCGGCCGCAATTGATGGTTCAACGGGTTCTGTGATTTTGGCTCGTTATCCAGCTGGAACAAATTGGCCGGACAAATGCAATTCTGAAAGGCGTTTGTTTTGCTTGTCAGGCAATCCTGTAATTCGGCACTTTATTCGCAGTGGATAATCAGCTTACGATCTGAGAGACTTATGGACCCCAATAAACTGGAAACCACCATATGAATCGCTCGAAGTTGGCTGTCACCGCGACGTTGATCGTGTTGCTCGTTACTACAGCAGCGATTGCTCAGTTTGGAGGCTATCGTGGCTACGGACGCCAGCGAAGTCTGATCGGACAGGACGGTCGGCCAGATCGGCGAGGCGTTCCCGACTGGAAGCTGGACGACAAATTTAAGTCAGACGTTTTCACTTTTTGCCGGATTCAATACAACAGCTACGGTGGTCGCTGGGGCAAATGGGCGACTGACTACCCAGACGCGGACATCAACTTTTCATACCGCCTGCAACAGTTAACATCGCTGCACACTCACCCGGACGGAGTCATCATTGAGCTGACCGATCCGACGTTATTCGACTATCCGTTCATCTATATTATCGAACCGGGTGATCTAAACTTCACCGAACCAGAAGTGACGGCTCTTCGCAGTTATCTGCTGAACGGTGGATTTCTGATGGTGGACGACTTTTGGGGCCAGTACGAGCTCGACAATTTTCTGGCCGAAATGAAGCGAGTGTTTCCCGATCGCGATGCCACAGAAATTCCGCTTGAGCATCCGATTTTTCATTGCGTCTACGACTTGAAAGAACGACCTCAGATACCCGCGATCGGGCGTGCTCATCCGAATCGAGTTGATTCCAACGGGGAACTGATCACGTGGGAAGGCGGTCCGGACACCAAGGACGTGCACTATCGCGGACTGTACGATGACAACGGCCGCATGATGGCCATCATTTGCCATAACACAGATCTTGGAGATGGCTGGGAACGTGAAGGCGAAGATCCGTGGTACTTCAAAGAGTTCTCTGAAAAGAAAGCTTATCCACTTGGAATCAATATTGTTTTTTACGCAATGACACACTGATAAACCAAACTTAGCGATGTCTGGGACCGGCCCGTCGAAAGTCAGGGACGAAGCCCTTGACAGGGTCTTATCTTAAAATGATGCTCGCATGGTGCGTGCAAGTTTATCGAAGCGACAACGGAGCGGCTCGGCGATTCCAGCGTTCCACGTCTTTCCGCGTGCCACGCCACTGGGTCAAGGGCGAAGCCCTTGAGGAAGGTTGATACTGAATGTCTGAAACTGAAGAAGTGACACAGGAAGCAGGCGAACTAACTCCGGAACGCGAGAGAGAACTGATCACTCAGTTACGTTCGCTGCGTAAAGATATCGACGCGGAGCTGTCGAAGGTGATTATTGGCCAGAAAGACGTCGTTGAGCAGTTGCTGATATCCCTGCTGTCCGGCGGTCATTGCCTGATCACCGGTGCTCCCGGTTTGGCGAAGACGCTGTTGGTGAATTCCATCGCTCAGCTATTCGATCTGAACTTCAATCGAATTCAGTTTACTCCCGACCTGATGCCGGCAGACATCACGGGTACTGAAGTGCTTGAAGAAGAGGACGGTCATCGTCGAATGCGTTTTATTCCCGGGCCCGTTTTTGCAAACGTGCTGCTGGCTGATGAAATCAACCGAACTCCGCCAAAGACTCAGTCGGCATTGCTGGAAGCGATGCAGGAACATCAGGTGACGGCAGCTGGTCGAGTTCACAAACTGGAGGAGCCGTTTTTTGTTTTGGCGACTCAGAACCCGATCGAAATGGAAGGCACGTATCCTTTGCCGGAAGCTCAGCTGGACCGGTTCATGTTTAACGTGCTGATTGATTATCTGCCGGAAGACGACGAAGTGGCCGTTGTGCAGCAGACGACTTCGAAGCGTCGAGAAAAAGTGAATTCGCTGTTTGCCGGCAGCGTGATCAGCGAACTGCATCAGGTTGTTCAGCGAGTTCCCATTGCGGAAGAAGTTGTTCGCTATGCTGTGCGAATCGCCGCGGCGTCTCGACCCGGACAGAAAGGGTCTCCTGATTTTATCAATGAACTTGTTTCGTGGGGCGCTGGTTTGCGAGCCGGGCAAAACCTGGTGTTGGGGGCGAAAGCTCGAGCTTTGCTAAACGGTCGTCCCTATGTTTCGGCGGCCGACATTCAGGCACTGGCGAAACCCGTGCTGCGACATCGCATTCTGCCAAATTATCGCGCTGAGGCGGAAGGTATTACGACCGAGACGCTAGTCGATCGATTGCTGCAGCACGTGGCTCATCCTAAACAGGAAGCCGTCGCGTGAGCACGCCTCAATCACCATCCGTCGCTTCGACGTCCTTTATGGATCCGAAGGTTGTCATGAGCATCAAGTCGCTCGAACTGCGCGCGAAGGTGATTGTGAATGGGTTTCGTACGGGGTTGAATAAGAGTCCGAAACATGGATTCTCTGTTGAATTTTCTGAGTATCGTCAATATACGCAAGGAGACGATCCGCGGTTTATCGACTGGAAACTTTACGCTCGCACCGACCGCAGCTTTATTCGATTATTCGAAGACGAAACAAACCTGCGCTGCTATATCGTCGCCGATTTTAGTAACTCGATGTCGTTTGGCTCACTGGGTTACACCAAGCACGATTACAGTCGATCGATTGCTGCATCGCTGGCGTGGATGTTGAATCGTCAGGGAGACGCCGTGGGGCTAAGCCTGTTCGACGAAAAGGTCCGCATGGTTGTGCCAGCACGATACCGTCCCGGGCAACTGCGTCGGATTATGGTGACTCTTGAAGAGCCAACATCCGGAAGTGAAACGAACCCCGAACACGCTCTGGAACATGCCGCCCGGCGGCTTAACAAGCGCGGATTTGTCGTGCTGATTTCCGACTTGCTGGCTCCGGTTGAGCAATTCGAAGCTGGGCTAAAACTACTGCGAGGCTGCGGTCACGACGTGATTGTGTTTCAGGTGCTTGACCCGGTTGAACTGGACCTGAAAATCGACGGCCCGCGGCTGTTTGAAGACCTGGAAACGCGGCAAAAGATCTACGCCGATCCCGAGGACACAAACGCGTCTTATATTCAGAAGATAACCGCTCACAACGAAGCCGTTCAGGCCGTTTGCGAAAAGCTAGGCGCTGCGTTTGTCAGAACTGTGACAAACGAACCTTTGGAAATGGCGCTGTCGGAATTTCTGCATGCTCGGAGGATTCGCCGATGATCGGGTATGTGCAGCTTAGAATAACTCTAATGTGTGTCACTGATTTTTCCGGCGTTCCATTGTCTCCGGAAAGGGTGCAGTGCCATTCAGCAGCTGGCTATTTTGAGCGAGCATTGCTTGCCTTGGAGGCAGCGTAATGGATTTTCTGGCTCCATTTTTTGCGGCCATTGGCGTTGCGGCTGCGTCGATTCCGATCGTGCTGCACATGCTTCGGCGAGCTCCGACTCAGGACATGCCGTTTAGCGTTGTCAGGTTTCTGAAGCCGTCGCAGCCCAAGTTGACCAAACGCTCGAACATCGAGCACTGGCCATTGATGCTGTTGCGAATTCTTGCTTTGGTTTTAATTGGGCTCGGGTTCGCTCGACCATTTCTTCGCGAAGTCGTGACGACAGAATCTGACGGCGATGTTGTTCAGGCCGTGACAATTCTTGTCGACAAAAGCGCCAGCATGCGTCGGGAAGGTATCTACGAACAGGTTCAGCAGATTGTACGCGAAACCGTTGACGAACTTGGTGATCAGGATCAGCTAAGCGTTGTTGCCTTTTCGGATACGACTGTCCGGTTGCTTGATCGTGAAAAATGGACGGCGGCAAATTCTGGTGAACGATCGGCTTTGATCGAAGGCGTTGTGGATACTTACGAACCCGATTGGATGTCGACAAATACGGGCTCAGCCATGAGGATTGCTGCCGACGAACTGGCTCAGGAATCCCAGGAACGGCTTAACATCAGTCGACGCCGTTTGGTGCTGATTACTGACTTTCAGCGAGGCAGCGATCTTGACGAATTGCAGTCCGGAAACTGGCCGGCCAACGTTGAGGTCGAACTAAAAACCGTCGCGCCCAAAGTTAAAGGCAATGTGGGAGTCTCGTTTGTTCAGGATAGCCGAGTCGACCGGACTCGCGTGCGAATTTCCAGCGCTGGTGACACTGTGCAGCAGGAATTTCAGCTGTCTCCATTTGATGCGTCTGGTGCCGCAGTTGGGCAACCGATCAAAGTGACGGTCGCGCCAGGTCAACGACGAACCTTGATTCTGCCACCCGTCGATCCGGCGCTGGGCAAGAGCGTTGTGGGAGTTGAGTTGATTGGCGACGAACATCCGTTTGATAATTTGATTGATTTGCCTGAGGTCGAAAATCCTGTTGTGAAGGTGGGGCACATCGGGCCATCCAGCGTGAACGACCCGGAATCGATGAGGTACTATCTTCAGCGTGTGCTGGACGGTAATCAGGAACGCGATGTCAACATTGTTGATCTGACCAGGGATGATGGAGTTGTCTTGCCGATTCCCGCCGATGTGAAATTTGTTGTGGCCACGGACGTTGTTCCTGCGGGATTGCTGGATTCACTGGGCAAGTTCTTCGAACGATCGGGAACATTGCTTGTGGCAGCGCCTTCGGTGGATACGGTTCAGTCGCTCAGTAAGTTTCTTCCGGTGAACTTCGAAGTGAAGGAAGCTAAAGTTGATGACTATGCAATGTTGGCCTACATCGACTTCGATCATCCACTGTTCTCTGCGTTTTCAGACGCACGCTTCGCGGATTTTTCATCCATCAAATTCTGGCAGCACCGCAATCTGGTGTTCTCGGAAGAAGATCGTGCAGACGGTGATTGGTCAGTCATTGCCAAGTTTGATTCCGGGACTCCCGCCATTGTCGATGTGAGCGTCGGAGAATCCGGCAAGCTGACGCTGTTTGCCGCTGGTTGGCAGCCGACAGACAGTCAGTTTGCTTTGTCGACTCGCTTTCCGCCGTTGCTGACTCGCGTGCTTTCGTTGGCAAGTCCTGTTCAGAAAGATCAGCTTGTGCAAACTGTGGGCGACGTAATTCGACCGGGCGAACTGGTCTCATCGGCTGATTGGTCGATTCAGTTTCCGGACAAAAGCACACAAACAGCCGCTGAAATTGCAACGTTGGCTCGCGAAGCATCGGGAGCAACCAGCGCTTCATCAGACCTGCAGGCCGCTACAGTCAAGTTGTATGAACCGGGCCGATACATCATCACGGGAAAATCAGGTGACGAAGAGTACTCTGTGTTGATGATTGCAGGTTTGGCAGCATCAGAGTCTCAAACCGAAATGTTGCCGGTTGGCCAGTTGCAGGTATTGGGTATTGGTGTTGAATCGGAAACAAACGAGTTGCCCGGCGAACTTATAGGAGCCGAAAAGGAACTGGCAAACGGCCAGTTGAGCTCGAATGAGCTGGAACGAAGACAGAAGTGGTGGCGTTGGCTGTTGTTGGCAGGATTGGCCTGTCTGATTGTTGAGTCACTTTGGGCATCGGCGATCGAACGTCGTCGAGCCGCAGAAGTTGTTTGATGAATACGGTAGAAGAAAGAAATTCGACGACGGAGAGATCCACGTCAGCTTTGAAGTCTTACTCAAAATGATCCGCGCATGGTGCGCGCATCATTCTCGTAGCGACAGCGGAGCGGCTCGGCGTTTAGAACTTTCCACGTTCTCTCGCATGCCACGCCACTGGGTCAAGGGCGAAGCCCTTGTTTGGAAACAATCATGACCGGAACAGTTCTTGAACGCAGTTTGCGAATGGTTGCTCAGCGGTTGTACAAGCTGCGAGTTCTTCGGCGGCAGGCACTTTGCTGGATGCTGTTGCTGGTTCCCGCCATTGTGCTTGTGACCATGCTGCCCGAACTTCAGGGCTTCATCCCGACAAGTTTGCCCGTTCTTTTGGGTGTGACCGTCATCGGCCTTGCGGTGTCGCGATGGAATGTTGCTTCGCCTACGGCAATTGAAACAGCGCGACTGGTGGAAAAAAGTCGTCCTGAATTGAACGACGTCGTTCTGACGGCTGTGCAAGCAGACGTGTCGGCTCGTCAGCAGGCTCATTCATCAATTCTCAATGAATGGGTGATCGAAGAAGCTGACAAGGTGGCTCGGCAATCCGACTGGCGATCGGTGATTCCGACTCGGCAAATGTTTGCATGGTCGACGCTCAGCTTTCTGTCGTTCTGCTTTCTGGTGACCGGCGTTGTCGCGGCTGGACGATGGGGGCACGAAAACAAAAGTCCGCAGGCATTGCTTGAGGCTGAATCAGTCGGGCAAAAGGAAGTTGTCGGGCAAACCGAACTAACGGTTGAGCCCGGTGATGTTGAACTTGAAAAGGGCACGTCGCTGACTGTGGTGGCCAGATTCGGTCGAGTTCTGCCGACCGATGTGGTGCTGCACCTGACAACGGAGGAAGGTACAGCAACGTTCTCAATGGAGCCGACCGTTGACGAAGGTGTGTTCGCCGGTGTTGTAAACAACGTTTCCAGCGATGCGAATTATCGAGTGTTCTTCGGCAGCTCGCCTGCGGCTCTTGCGGCGTTTGTTGCCGCAGAAACAGAAGCAAAGCCAACCTCTTCTGCAGATGGCGTCGGCGCTTCGAAGTCTTTCAAGGTGACGACCTACGTTCGCCCAAAGCTGGAACAGGCAGATGCCTTGATTACTCCGCCAGCCTACACTGGAAAAGACGAACAGCTGATTGAAGACACTCTAAGAATTACGGCTGTCGAAGGGGCAAGTATCCAATTGACGCTGCATCTGAACAAACCCGTTGCGATTGCAGAATTGCGATCAGAAGACGGAAGCGTGATACCACTGATCAGCGCCGACCCTGAATCGGCAGACGTGATGGCCACCGTGGAAGCCATCGACAGCCTGAAGTATCAGGTTTATCTGGAAGATGAACAGGGCCGAACACCTGCCGAACAGGAAACGATATCGCTGAAGGTGACTCGAAATCAGCGTCCGAAAATTAAGGTGACGTTTCCGGGAAAAGACACCAATGTGTCGCCGTTGCAGGAATTCCATGTTGAAGCGGAGGCCACCGATGATTTTGGTTTCACAGATTTTGGCGTGTCGTATTCGGTCAGCGGTGGCAGCGTCGAAATTATTTCTCTTGCTGAAGGCCCGAGCGCGGGTGGCCAAAGCAGTGTCGAAGCACTTGCAGCCGCTAAAGAAACGAAGCTGACGTTGCATCATGTGATTGAGATGGAAAAGTTGAAGGCCGCTCCAGACGATCTTGTTTCGTACTTTTTCTACGTTGAAGACGTTGCCGCAGACGGTACGGCTCGCCGTACTTACAGCGACATGATGTTTGCGGAAGTTCGTCGGTTTGAAGAGATCTTTCGTCAGGGTGATCAGCAGAGCCAGGAACAACAACAACAGCAGCAGCAACAGCAGGAACAACAACAAGGAGGTGCGACACAGAAGCTGCTGGAACTGCAGCGGCAGATCATGATTGCCACGTGGAATGTTCAGCGGTCACTGGGCGAAGGGCGTTCGCGAGAAAAAGCTGCCGCTAAGGCTGTGGAAGATGGTCAGGTTGTTCTGGAATCTCAACAGCAGGCAATCGAACAGCTTCAGGAAGTGAAGGAAGAAGCGGCCGCCGATGCTGAAATGTCGAAGCTGGCCGAAGGTGTCGAACGCGACATGACGCGGGCTGTCGATGCCTTCACGGCTTTCGAACAGAACCCGAAGGATGCCGAATTGGCCAATGCTCTGGCGGCCGAACAATCCGCGTTTGCCGGGCTGATGCGAATGCGTGCAAAAGAACACGAAGTGCAGCAATCTCAATCGCAGCAGGGACAGGGCCAGGGGCAAAGCAGTGCTTCGCAACAGCAACTCAACCAGCTTGAACTGGACAACGAACGCAATCGCTACGAATCCGAACGTCAGGCTCAGCAACAACAGGAACAAAATGCGGCGCAGGGTGAGCAGCTGCAGATTCTGAATCGTCTGAAAGAACTGGCTCGACGACAGCAAATGCTGAACGAACGTTTGAAGCAGTTGGAATCCGAACTTCGCGCCGCGGAAACTCAGGAAGAAAAGGACGAGATCGAACGCGAACTGAAACGCCTGCGTGACGAGCAACGCGAAATGCTGCGAGACGTCGATGAACTGCGTGAAACAATGGATCAGCAGTCTACCGAACAACAGCAGCAGAATCAGGAAACTCGCGATCAGGTCGAACAGGCGCGAGAACGCGTGCAGCAGACAGCTCAGGCGATGGATCAGGGTGACCTTGCGAAAGCGATTTCCGAGGGAACTCGGGCTGAACGTGAGTTCGATCAGTTGCAGGAGAATTTTCGTAATCAAACATCCAATCAGTTTACGGAAGCCATGCGTGATCTTCGTGACCAGGCTCGTTCAATGAATGAACGCCAGGATCAGATTGCTCAGGAACTGGCGGGCGAGGGCAACTCGGAAGAGGAAAGTTCGCAGGGGCAGGCACCTTCGCTTCGTAACGAACGCGATCGTGAAGGTCTGCAGGACAAAGTGGCTCAGCAGCGAGACAGTCTGGAACGCGTTCTTGAGCAGGCGAAAGAGCTTGTCGAAAAGGCCGAAGAAAGCGAGCCGCTATTGTCACGACGACTGTACGATACCATCCGAGAAACGCGAGAAAAGAAACCGGTCGAAGCGCTGGAAGCCACTGAAGTTCTTGTGAGTCGAGGTTTGTGGAATCAGGGTCAGCAGGCTGAGCAGATTGCTCGCAAGGGACTTGAAGATCTGACAAAAGGAATTGAAAGCGCGGCCGATGCTGTGCTCGGTAGTGAAACGGAATCACTGCAGCGAGCTCAGGAAGAACTTGAGGATCTGGCGAATCAGTTGTCGTCAGAGATCGCTCAGGCAACAGGACAAGATCCCGGCAGCCCGACACAGCCGGGCCAGCAAGGCCAGCAGTCGCCGACAGGTGAACGCTCCGGTTCTGGTGAACAGGCCGCTGGCGAGCAGGGCGAAGATGGCCAGGGCAGTCAGGTTTCACCGGCACGTCAAAGTATTCAGCGCGCCGCCGCACCGTTGCCTCAGGAATCTTCGACTGCCCAGCAAGGTCAGGGGCAGACGGGGCGAGACGGACAGCCGACGGGCGAGGAACAGCCGTCGGAACAACGAGGTCCGGCAGGCAGTCAGGATAGCGAACGAAGACCGAATGGATCTGGAGAACGGCAACCCGGCGAATCCGAACAGCAGCAGCCGGGACAGGGTCAGCAACCAAGGCAGGGCGAACAGCCGGGGCAGGGTCAGCAGCCGGGTCAGGGCGAGCAACCGGGTCAGGGGCAACAGCCGGGTCAGGGCGAACAGCCGGGGCAGGGTCAGCAACCAAGGCAGGGCGAACAACCGGGACAGGGTCAGCAACCGGGGCAGGGTCAGCAGCCGGGTCAGGGCGAGCAACCGGGTCAGGGGCAACAGCCGGGGCAGGGCGAACAGCCGGGACAGGGTCAGCAACCGGGGCAGGGTCAGCAGCCGGGACAAGGGCAACAGCCGGGTCAGGGCGAGCAACCGGGTCAGGGGCAACAGCCGGGGCAGGGTCAAC
>ERZ887851.1150-NODE-1150-length-23741-cov-34.975893_pt1 | contig 23741 bp, 15 predicted proteins | sample MGYA00521100_ERZ887851 | MGnify/ENA primary metagenome ERZ887851 (study PRJEB32303, sample SAMEA104408602) | aquatic metagenome | biome: Brackish water; feature: Pelagic; material: water | place: Baltic Sea | collected 2014-06-06T16:11:00 | depth 11,444 m ... | reverse complement strand
AGCTGAATGGCATCATTTGACAAAAGCTTTGAAGTCGATTGTTTTAAGACATCAAGTTGAGATTGAGCAAAATCAAACTCCCCCTCGTAATAAAATATTCTAGCATTTTTAAATTTAGCGCGATTGCCAATGGTCTCATAATTAAACCCTTCACTAATTTGCATATACATTAATGATGCGTCCCAAACATTACCATTGATCACTTCAATATCAGCCATAAGCATTTTAATCTCAGCCTTCTTTATATCTGTAAGAAATGGAGAGTTTTCGGAATTAGAAAGGACTTTTAACGCCTTGTCTCGATCTTCATTGTGATACGCAAGGAGCTCTGCGTACTCAAGAATAATAGGGAGTGTTCTTGAATTTGGTGCCGTAATTTTTTCGAGAACTTCCTCATAGTGACTAATTATCTTTTTAAGCTCTTCTGTCGAATAGGTTTTTAACTGAGCTACTTTAATGTAGCCTACGTTTAAAATTCCTATCTGAGATTTCATTTGAATATCTTCTGAAGAACTCACGGTTATTGACTCCTGAAAAGCACGAATTGCTGTTTCATAGTCTTTGTTTTCTCGGCAAACCATTCCAAAGTTAAAAAGTCTTTCGCCGTTGGCTTTTGTCCTAATGTCAACGGCCGCTACTTGATTAAATACTCCAGAAAAGTTATCGATTTGTGAATATTGCCAAATTAACATCTCTGAAAAAACGACTCCTGAATTCTCTTTTTTTGCTCTTTCAAAAAGGGCTACTTTAAGCAAGATGAATTCTTTTGTGTTCTCGTCATCAAGGTTAAGACGTCTTAACAGCGCTTTTTGAACCGCTTCTTGATAATATTCATGTTTTTCCAATAAAGAAAGATATGCGTTTACCATCTTTTCTTTTTCTTGTTTTTGAGCATAAAGGTCTGCTTCCTGAAAGTTGAACGGGTAACCTTTAAACTTCTTTTTTGCCCCTGTCAAAACCTCTAGAGCAAGGTCTAGCCTAGACATTACCAAAAACGAATTAAATAATGAAATACATTGTGATGGGGACTCTTTTCGGGTTTCAATAAGGTCAGAATATAGCTTATTGGACTTCGTCGTTTGATCTTGACCAGAATAAAAGGCAGCAAGCTGAAGGTTTAAATCCACATTATTGGGGGACTTTGAAATTTCTTTCTTTAGCGTTTTTTCTGCTCTTTTATATTCTTTGGTTTCTATCAAGCATTCAAAATATTTTTTAAAAATGACCAGCGAAGGAGATTCATTATATATCTTCTCATAATACGCCAAAGCCTTATCATAAGATCCTTGACCATAATAGTGTTGTGCAAGCTGTAAATCTGAGTCTGACTGAGAAAACGCAGAAAAAAACAGGCCAATAAATAATACGGTTAAGTAGTTTTTCATAACGATTGTTTGACTTCTAAACTTTTACTAAAGGTGTCTAGCTCAGTATAAAGATCATTATACATTTCCAAAAACTGTGCCCTCATCTTGACATATTCATCATAAAGAACTTTTATTTGAGTGACTTTGTTTTTTTCAAATTGAATGTAGTCATTGTATGACTCCCTTTTTCCATATCCTTTAGATATATCAGACTGCAGTTTTTCGAGCTGAAGAAGCTCCTCATTTATGCTGTTTTTTAGTCTTATCTGTTCTTTTCCGAGAGGGCCGAGCATTCTTCTCATTCTCTTAAAATCATCCATTTTTTGTCCGAATAAAACGTCTAAAGTATCTGAATAATAATTCTGTTTTACTCTGCGTTCAACATCATAAGTGGATAGCTTTAAAGCAGAAATACTATCTATTTTAATCGCGTCAAATTCGTTTTTATAAGTCTTTATCTGTTCTGATAAAACCAAAACGCTTTTCTCTTGTTTCTCCTTGTCTAAATCTGAACAAGAAATGCTAAATAAAAGTAACACGAAGATATATTTTCTCATTCTCAGGGTCTTAAGTTAAGCATCTATTGAATTTAATTAATAATCTTAAATCCAGTGTATGGAACCAGTGGCTCTGGAATTTTAATTCCTTGGGGTGATTGATTATTTTCAAGTAGGGCTGCTACTATTCGAGGTAAAGCCAATGCAGACCCATTTAGGGTATGACATAATTTTGATTTTTTATTTTCATCCTTATAACGAAGCTTCAGCCTGTTGGACTGAAAGGTGTCAAAACGAGATACAGAGCTCACTTCGAGCCATTTATCTTGACCTGCCGAATATACCTCAAAATCATACGTAATCGAAGCCGCAAACCCGGTGTCACCCCCACACAATTTTAATATTCTATACTGTAGTCCTAGTTTTTCCAATAAAGATTTTACATGATCCAACATTTCTTTGAGTGCCGATTCAACATTTTCCGGTTTCTCTATTCTTACTATTTCAACCTTTTCAAATTGATGAAGTCTATTTAAACCTCTTACGTCTTTTCCATAGCTCCCAGCTTCTCGTCTAAAACAGGGTGTATGTCCCGTTATTTTAATTGAAAAATCATCGTTGGGCAACAAGGTGTTTCTATACATATTTGTTAAAGGAACTTCTGCGGTAGGAATAAGATACAAATCATCTTCTCCTACGTGATACATCATTCCCTCTTTATCTGGAAGTTGTCCAGTACCCATTCCGCTTTCTTCATTGACCATTAAAGGAGAACTAAATTCCTCATAGCCCGCATTACTGGCCTCTTCTAAGAAAAAAGAAATTAAAGCCCTTTGTAGCTTCGCCCCTTTTCCCCTATAAAAAGGAAACCCGGCTCCTGTAACTTTTACCCCAAGTTCAAAATCAATGAGCTGGTATTCTTTAGCAAGGTCCCAATGGGCTTTGGGTGCGCTTTCCTTTGTTGGACTACTCCCTGATTCAAATATAAGCTCATTGTGCTCTGCATTATTCCCTGAGGGGACTTCTGGTCGTAGAATATTTGGCAAAGCCATAATTGCCTTAGAAAGTTGGTTTTGAAGCTCCTCTACTCTGGTTTTTTGGGTGGCCTCTTGTTTTTTTAATTCAACACTTTGGTTTTTCAATACCTCGGCCTGATTACGCTCTCCTGAACTGAAAAGTTTTCCCACCTCTTTTGAAATTGTATTCAGGTTCGCAGATGTTTCTTGGTGTTCTGTTTTCGCGTCCCGCCACTGCTGATCAACAATTAAGATCTTTTCTATGTCTTTTTCAGAATCTAATCCTCTTTTCTTCAAACCGGCAATAACCTCTGCTCTATTTTCTTTAATCCTCTGAATTTCAATCATACTTGTGTTTTGTACAACAAAGCTAAACAATTGAAAAAATAATAAGCGCGCTTTTACTTTATTAAAATTTGATTCTCGTTGTTGGCGTGTTAAAAATGGTTAAGTTTTCTGCACGAATGAATTGATTTTATTTAGCTTCGTTTATCATGTTGAGAAAAAACAAAATAAGTTTAGCTGTTTTCTTACTGGCGTTGTCAATCATTAGCTTGATCATCGTTCAATCCTATCAACTATATCACACTTATGACCGAAAATCAAAAGAGCTTAATGACAATATTAAATCTTTTCAAGATAAAATCTCTTTCCGTCATGAAAAAGCAGAAGATTACAGACGCTACATCGACATTGTTAATGATGATTTTAGCGTGCAATATAAAGAGATCTTAAAGGCAGAATTTGAAAACCTCATCCCAACTCAAAATATTACAATTAGTGATACTGTTATAATTAATAATGGTGTTCCTGAGGAATATCTGGTAATTCAGGGAAGAGCATTTGATTCCATTAGTGGATTAAGTACTGAACAGCGCGTTCTAGCCAAAGACTACAGGGAAATAAGGGATGTCCTTCAAGGAAAGGTTAAGGTGATTCCGGGCTCTATTGATTCTAGTCGCCTTTCAATTGAGCTAAATCAAAAAGTCATTCAACAAATTTTTAAAAAGGCAAAATTCATCAATGAAATGATGGTTCAGTCTTTCAAGGAAAATATATTACAAACCCCACAACAGAGAATTGACGTGGTTTTTCTTGATTCAATTATTGCTTTTGAATTGAAAAACGAACACCTTCCAAAGAACTACAACTTTTGTATTTATCAAACTGAACAAAAACCAGTTGTTTTTCCATTGTCAACAAAGAATTACAAAACTTCTATCCCCTTTGATTCCATTCATAAGGTTTCCCTATTCCCCAACAACACATTCAGCGACCCTTTGTATTTACAAATAAACTTTCCACAAAGAGGTCGTTTTATTCTTAAAGAAATGACTTTATCAATAGCGGGTTCTATTATTGTTATTGTACTTGTTTTGGTTGCTTTTGTATTCATGTTCAAAACCATTATAGAACAAAAACGCTTGTCGGAATTAAAAGCGGGTTTTATTTCCAACATGACCCATGAATTCAAGACCCCTATTTCAACGATTTCATTGGCCTGTGAGGCCATTGAAGACTCCGATGTGAATAAAGATAAAAAGGTGAATGCCGTATCGCCATTCATAGATATGATTAAACAAGAAAATCGTAGGCTCGAAGTGCTGGTTGAAAGCATACTTGAAAGCTCAAGGCTAGAGCAACAAAATATCAAGTGGGGAAAGGACAGTGTTAATCTTTGCGAGGTCGCACAAAATGTCGTTGAAAATGCTTTGTTTCGTGTAGGTTCCGAAAATTGCTCAATTCAGCTCAAGAAGAACAAAGAATCAATAGTTGCTCTTTGTGATCGTTTACATTTCAGAAACCTCCTTACAAACCTGGTAGATAATGCGATTAAATATAGTGAAAGCAAAGCGGCTATTATTCTTGATATAAAACAAAATACAAATAATGTCGTTTTAACCATCTCAGATTCAGGAATTGGAATTGAAAAAGAACATCTCGATAAAATATTTGATAAATTGTACCGGGTTCCAACAGGAAACATTCACAATGTTAAAGGTTTTGGATTGGGACTAAATTATGTAAAGCGGATTTGTGATGGCTATTCTTGGGACATTAAAGTAACGAGTCGGTTTGGTCAAGGCACAACATTTGTTATAACAATGAATAAAGAATGAAGGAAAATAAAAACATATTATTAGCTGAAGATGATGAAAACCTTGGAAAACTCCTTAAATCATACCTTCAAGCCAAAGGTTTTGGTGTAGAGTTGGCCAGAAATGGAAAAATAGCCTACGAACTTTTTAACAACACGAAGCATCATTTTGATCTGCTTGTTTTGGATGTAATGATGCCTGAGATGGATGGCTTTACTCTGGGGTCAGAAGTGCGGCTTTTGGATCGCAAGGTTCCTTTGTTGTTTTTATCTGCGAAATCCATGAAAGAAGATAAGCTTAAGGGGTTTGATGTCGGTGCTGATGATTACATCACTAAACCCTTTTCAATGGAAGAGCTTCTTGCTAGGATTAATGCTATTCTTAAAAGAACCGAGCTACATCAAAAAAATGTGCAAGAGAAAATACATGTCGGCAAGATAGAATATGAACCGGAGCTTAGTGTCCTACACCTCAATGATGGCGTTAAGAAATTAACCACTAAAGAAAATATGCTGTTGCGTCTATTGGTTCAAAATCAAAATGAGCTTCTCGATCGACAAGCCGCTCTTCGGGCCGTTTGGGGAGATGATAATTATTTTAATGGAAGAAGCATGGATGTATACATTGCTAAGCTGAGAAAGCTATTGAAAGAAGATTCCAATATTGAAATAATGAATGTGCATGGTGTCGGGTTCAAGTTGCTCGTAAAGCAATAATATGCAAAGAATTTTCTTTTCGAATTTGGTGTTAATGGTTCTCTTGAATCTGCTAATCAAACCTATTGCCTTATTTGGAATTGATGCCACGGTTCAAAACCGAGTTGGCCCTGAAAATTATGGCCTCTATTTTTCTTTATTAAACCTATCGGTCTTATTCAATATTCTATTGGATTTTGGAATTAACAATTACACGACTAAAAACCTAGCACAAAACCCCGAAGAAATAAAAAAATACTTTGGTCGAGTTTTCACCTTTAGAATTGTCTTATTTAGCTTATACAGTGTTTTCACCTTTAGTCTCGCCTACTTTTTAGGGTATTCAGGGCGTCCTATGTTTCTATTGTCTTTTCTCATTTTAAATCAATTTTTGATTTTAACTATCGCATACTTTAGAAGTCATTTCGCCGGCTTTCATTTTTTCAAAACAGATGCTTTTATCTCTGTTTTAGACCGTGGTCTTTTAATTATCGTTGGTGGTCTTCTTTTGTTTTCTCCTTGGGCTCCAAAGAACCTCCAAATTGAGTGGTTTATATGGATCCAAACCTTCTGCTACGGAACCACCCTTATCGTGGGTTTCATTTTATTAATAAAACACCTCAAGCTCCCCTACTTCTCTTGGGACCCCTCTTTTAGTATTAAACTCATTAAAAAAAGTTGGCCATATGCCCTTCTTATTGTTTTAATGTTGTTGTATACCCGAATAGATGGTGTTATGTTGGAGAGAATTCACATAAATGGAGCATATGAGTCAGGCGTTTACGCTCAAGGGTTTAGACTTCTTGATGCGCTCTATATGTTTGGAATGATCTTCGCTGGTTTATTATTCCCCTTGTTTTCAAAACAACTCAAAGAATCCATTCCTGCTGTATTAGAGCTGGTAAAAACTTCGGCAAACTTATTACTAAGCGGTGTTGTTATTATCATCTTTGTCACCTGCTACAGCTCCTCTTATATCCTGGGGTTAATCTATACTGACTACTTAGAAGCAATTGGGCCATTTCAGTTTTTAATGCTTGGTTTTTTTCCAATATGTATGAATTTTATTTTTGGAACGCTATTAACGGCGAATGGAAATCTCAAAGTTCTGAATTTCATTTCTTTAGGCGGTATCATCGCCAATGTTTGCATTAACCTTTGGCTGATACCAAAACATGGAGCATTAGGCGCTGCAATCGCAACCTTTTTCACGCAGCTAGTAACAGCCATTTTACAGTATTGTTATTGCGTTGTAAAATTCAAAATTCCTCTTAAAATAATTGGGTTTCTTAAATTCGCTACTCTCGTAGGCGGGTTGTTTGGTATCAGCCATTATTTTAATAATAGCGATTATTTAATCCTTCTCCAGCTCATTGTTGGATTCCTTTTGACCTTTTCATTGTCTTTAATAGATCTAAATTCCATGAAAGAACTTTATTTCTCTTCAAGAAGAATCAAATAAATTATAAGAAATAGAGTTTCATTTGTGTTTATAAGTCCTATTTTTGTAACCTGAAATGATTCTAATGGAAAAAAATGATTTAAACTTAAACGAAGAAAGGGAGCGGTTGTTGACATTTTTGTTTCGAAAAAGGAAAATAATATTGTCTTTTTCATTCGTTGTAAGCGCTTTAACTTTTGGGCTTTCGTATTTGATTACACCCTTGTATCTTTCTACGGCAATAGTATTCCCCGCGGCATCAAGTTCTGTTTCTTTTTCTGAACAGAGAAACACAAAGGCATCTTCAATGGATTTTGGGGAAGAAGAGCAAGCGGAACAATTGGTTCAAATTTTACAATCGGCAGATCTTAAAGACTTAATGGTGAAGAAGTATGACTTAATGAATCATTATAATATTAAAGAGAGTGATGGCAATAAGTATGATAAATTAAATACAGCATATGAGGGTCATTTTTCTTTTGAAAGAACAAGGTTTGGATCAATAAAAATTGATGTTTTGGATCGAGACCCAAAGCTTGCCGCAAAAATGGCAAACGAAATCATCAACTTAATTGACACAGTAAAAAACAATATTATTCGTAAAAGAACGCTTCCCGCATTCAAAATCACCAAAAGAAAGAAAGAACAGCTTGAGACTGAAATCAATACGCTATTAAATAAAATGGACAGTTTAGCTAAGTTAGGCGTCGTTTCTCTAGATGTCCGGTCTCGGCTTTTTCAGGCTTTGGTTGATTCAAAAAACCCAAATGAAAAAGCACAGTTACAACAAAAAATAGAGATTAACTCGTTATTGGGTTCAACTTTCGATGGCTTAGAAAGGAAAAGAAATGAGAAAATTATAAAATTAGAAGACTTTAAGGTTGCTTATGAACAAGCCGAGTCGGATGCTGCTACGGACTTTAGTCATAAATTTGTAGTTCAAAAAGCAAAAGTGGCTGATAAAAAAGACCAACCCAAAAGAATTATTATGACGATAATTGCTGCTTTTGGCTCTTTTATTTTTATTGTCTTCTCCCTTTTAATTATTGAGCGATATAAAGAATTAAAGCTTAAGTCTTAGAATGACTGCCGTCAATAAAATCAGCCTATTATTGGGCGCGTTGTGTCTATCGGCTCTGTTTGCTTTTTTCAACTCAATGGGCCTGGAGGCTCTAGGGCTTTTTCCTGTTGTGCTCCTATTCATATACCTTGCCATTTTTGAAACTGAAAAATTCTTTTTATCTATTGCCTTTCTCACCCCTTTATCTGTCAATATTGAAGAGTATACAGACGGTCTAGGTTTGTTTCTGCCCACAGAGCCATTATTGTTTGGCTTAATGGTTTTATTTCTTTTTATACAAGTCAAGACTCCTTTTTTAGATGTAAGGATATGGCGTAATCCAATTATAATTTGCGTGCTTTCATACATTATTTGGCTCGTTTTCACTTCAGTCACGAGCACGGATCCTTTGATCTCTTTTAAATCTGTATTGGCAAAACTCTGGTTTATTATTCCGCTACTAATCTTTGGAACACACTTCTTTAGGAAACATGAAAACAGAATTGTTTTTCTTTGGTTATTTATTGTGTCCTGCTGTTTGGTGGTTTGTTTTACGCTAGTGCATCATTCCATGTACGGTTTTGGTGAAGAAGAAGGCCATTGGGTAATGTGGCCATTTTTTAAAGACCACACCATTTATGGAGCAACTGTTGCTCTGTGTCTTCCCATTAGCCTTGCCCTCCTAAAACAAAAAGGAAGTCCTCCATTATCAAAAGCCATTTTAATTCTTTTAAATGTCATCTTGATTATAGGTTTAATATTTTCGTATACTCGAGCGGCTTGGTTGAGTGTTCTCTGTGCTTCAATAATTGGCCTGCTTGTTTATTTTAAAGTGAACTTTCGATTCTTAATGGGGCTTGGTTTGGGTTTTGCTCTCATAATATATTCTCAATGGGATAATATACAGCTTGTCCTAGCAAAAAACACCCATGAGCATACCACTGAGGCCTTTGAAGAAAAAATTCAGAGTGCCGCAAATGTTACAACCGATGCCTCAAATTTAGAGAGAATTAACCGTTGGGATTGCGCAGTACAAATGTTCAAAAAGAAACCAATTACTGGGTTTGGCCCTGGGACTTATGCCTTTGAATATGCGCCCTTTCAGGATCCACAAAACCAAACCATTATTTCAACCAACTTTGGGGATATGGGAAATGCGCATAGTGAATATCTTGGGGCTTTGTCTGAAACTGGTCTCTTGGGGCTTCTGATTTTTATATCGATAATTGCCTCAATCTTCATTTGTGCAATTCGACTCTACTATGAAACTTCAAACCAAGAAAGGGATACTAAACTCTTAATCATGGGGATTATCGTTTCATTATCTTCTTATTTTATTCATGCTTTTTTGAATAATTATCTAGACACAGACAAGGCAGCGGTACCGGTGTGGGCAATGTGTGCAATGATTATAGCAATGAGCCTCCCATTAACTAACGATCAATCCATAAAGAAGGGTTAAGGCTTTTTGTAGTTGTTCCACTTACAAGATGGAGCTCAAAATGAAGCACCCCTAATGAATTGTTCTCATTTAATATCGTTCCTATTTTTTGTTTTGTTTTAACCTTGTCTCCTTTAGATACTGTGGTTTCTTTCAAATTGCTATACACTGTTCGATAATTTCCATGCTTTATAATAACCACCTTACCTGAACCTGGAATGGTAAACACGCTTGTAACCTCTCCTTCAAAAATGGTTCGCACTAAAGAATTTGTGGGGCACGATATATCTATACCGTTATTGTTCGTATATACACCGCTCAACGAAGGGTGTTGGTTTTTACCATACTTTTCTGTTATTGAGCCTTTTCCTACTGGCCAAGGTAGCGCACCTCTATTATTTTGGAATTTTTTACTGCTTATCTTGCCTTCTGAGGATTCATCATTTAGGGTCGTTGTGTTCTTTTTTGGGGTTTCTCCATTTTTTCTAGCAGCTTCTAACCTTCGTTTTTCTGCTTCCTTTCTTTTTCTCTCAATTTCAGCAAGCTCCCTTCTTATTTCCTCATTTATTTTCTTTTTAATCGCTTGTTTTTTTATTTCGTTTTTCCTTATTTCTGCAAGCAATAACCCTTCTTCTTTTTGAATTTTTTCAAGAACCTCCAGTTTTTTACCTCTGTCAACTTCTATTTCTGCACGTTCCTGTCTTTTTTGAGATAAGGTTGCTTGCTTTTTCTTTTTTTCAATTTCTATAGCTTCTATTTCCTCTTTGATTTTAGCTTGATCTTGTACAATTAAAGCAGCTTGTTTTTTATGAAGTGCTGAAACGCTTTTTAGGTATTTGTTTCTTTTTTGAGCTTCATAATAACTATCTGCAGAAAGCACAAACATCATTTGACCATTTTTATTTCTGTTCTTGTAAGCATTAATAATCATTTCCTTGTATTGTGCCTTTAACCTTTCCATTCGGATCGTTAATGCTTTCACTTTTTCTTGTTTTTCCTGAATATAGACATCGGCCATTTTTACCTGATTGTCGAATATTTTTAGCAGTGCTTCTCTACTATTAATTTGATTCTCAATGAGCTTCAATTCATTTAGTGAAGCCTCCCTATTTGACGAGACCTTTTGTAATAAGCTTTTGGTGTTTGATATCTTACTTTCAAGTTTTTTTTGCTCTCTTTTTAGTTTGTCACTTTTTGATTGTGACAGAACACTAAAACAAAGACCTAAAAATAAAACAACATTAATTACACGTTTCATAATTTTCAGGGATTATTAGCGATAGTTTTCTCGGTATATTAATTCTTAACTTACTAAACACCATTTTAATTTCAGCTGACGTTTTGGGGCCTAACAGAGAAACATTCATCTCTTTGGGGTATAGGCTCCCCTCTTTTTCTTGCCACTCAACATATTTTATGTCAATTTTAAATGAATCAGCTGGACTGTAAATGTGCACAGAAGACAGGGCGCTTGCTTCCGAATTCAATTCATAAGTATAAATTAAATTCGATTTGTGTCGTTTTTCGCTTTTTTTCTGTTCACGCTTTTTATCCGTAGAAATAATATACTCATACGGGTTGCTTAAAACGTGGTACTTGACTTCTTTTTTGTAACCGATGGGCAGCCCAAAAAACAGTTCTTGGATGTTTTCAAATGACAATTCTATACCCCAAAGTTCCGAGTATTCGGTAATCGCCTTTCCTGTATAGCATTTGTCTTTTTTATTGACAATAGTAATCTTATCAGTATCTATGTATGCAGTAAAAACCGGTATTGCGGCATAAGACAGTATGGTACTCAAGGCCGAATCTTGTACAATATTCACCGAAGACTTAAAAGAAACCTTGCTTTCTTCATCTGAATAGGTCACTTTTATTTTTGAATAAAAATACGCGGGTCTTTCAGAATGTAGACTGTCCATTTTTTCTAAAAACAACTTTTCTTTTAGTTTAGGGAGCTTTTGAGGTTTTTCACCAACATCCGACCACTGGCTCGAACAAGAAGCTAGTACCAAGAATAGTGTCAAACTATAAATTATATTATTCCATATATTCTTCATTCAATATTTTTTTTTCAAGAAGGTCACTTCCAGGACCAATCCTTGCCGCTTCCCTCCAATAACGCATTGCCTCTTCAATGTTATTTAATCTCGCTAAAGAATCCCCCAGTTTCTCGCTAACTTGTGATCGCCCAATCGGATCTTCTAATTGATTATTCATTGCCTGTAATAATGGTTTATATATGTTTTTTGCCTCAAGAAACTGTTCTTTTACAAAGAAAATATCTGCTTTTAATAATAATAACTCAAAGTTTGTTCCATTTTTTTCAATGAGCCCTTCAACCAAGCCTAATGCTAAATCTAAATAGACCTTTTTTTCATAAAGCCTCAGGCAGAAATTAAAAGTCAAGTAATCGTTGTTGTGCTTTTTTCCTGTTTCAATCGCTTTTAAATATTCTTTTTTGGCATCCGAAAAACGATTTTGACCAAAATAAGCTTCTGCAAGCTGCCCTTGTAAATCTGACTTAACAACAAGGTCATTTACAACAGTAAAAAGCCCATCGTTGGCATATTGTTGAGCCAGAATAAACTGACTGGTTTGATTGTATGAAACACTCAACATATAGTAGGGTACTGTTTTTAGAGGAAACGTTTTGATTGCCTCTTTCCCTTTCTCAATAAGTTTTTTCCATTTCTGGAAATCATAATAATGATATAAAACCCTCTCCCAAATCAAATAGTTGCCTGGATTTGTTGACAGTGCTTTTTCATAACTTTTAATCGCGCTCCCAAATTCTTTGTTTTCAATGTAAACATCTCCAGTAAGCATCATTATGGTATCATTTTCGCCATAATAAGTTTCAACCTTTGTTAAGATTAAGTTGATGGAACTCTTATCTGTATAATGAATAAAAAAATTCAAAGCCTCAGTTACTTCTTCAGCCATTAAGCTTTCAGATAAAATGGCTTTAGAATAAAGCCCTTTACATTTCTCTATGTTTTTTCTTTCGAATTCAAATTGAGCAAGAAGAATTAGGCCTGTTCCGTTTTTAGGGTCAAGCTCTACTAACTTATTTAATTGAAGCATCCCTAATTCTATTTGACCTGAGTTCAAATAAAAGTCTACAAGGGTCGCTATAACATATTGATTATTGTTCTCTATTTCCAACACTTTTAATAACTCGTGCTCTGCCTCTTTTATTTTCATCAACCCTTTAAACCAAACGTGCTTTTTTAATGACGCTTCAACTTGAATACCCACATTTTCTTCTAATCGGTTTAAAACGGATATTGCCTTTTTGATATTTCCAGAAAGCTCCCAAGACAAGGCACTCTCAAAATAATAATTAGAATTGGTTGAGCGTTTAGCAAGGATTTCTTCAAAAACAAGGGCGGACTTTTCATGTTCTCCCGTTTCTCGGTACATATAGCCTAATTCAATTTGATAATACAAATTTGATTTATCAAAAGTTGCGGCCTGAATGGTGTGGTATTTCGCTTGTTCTAAATCCCCCTTAATTAATGAGATTTGAGCAATTGCAAAATGACTGGCGTCATCTTCTGGTTTTTCTTTTAGACATTTTTTAAATCGCGCAACCGCTTCTTCATAGTTACCCAACAATTTTAACCTGACTCCTTCATGAAAAGCACTTATATAAGTTTCACTTTTAATAGGGTTGGTCGATTCTACACTCGTTCTACACGAAAAAAACAAAACTAAAAGAAGAAACAATAAGCTAATTCGCATCGCCCATTTCTGTGTAATCGCCAATGCTTAAATCTCGAACTGTTCCATTTACTTTTGATTGAGCACCAACCATTGAGTCTTTAAAAATCATATTCGAAACCTTTGTGTTTTGTTGAATAATTGAATTTGATACTCTCGAATCTGTTATTTCCGATTTTGCACCAATAGAAACATGAGGGCCTATAACCGATCTTGTTATTTTTGCTCCTTTTCCAATAAAACATGGCTCTATTATAACGGATTCTGTTATCTCTGATTCGGAACTTATTAAACGGGGTCCCTTTTCTTTCTCGAAATTTAAAACCGACTGATTTGTTTCAACTGTCGCTTTTTTATTACCGCAATCTAACCAATGTGTTACTTTTCCAGGTATAAATGATGTTCCTTTTTCAGTAAGTCGTCTCAATGCGTCGGGCAATTGATACTCTCCCCCTTTTCTTAAATCATTGTCAATTAAATAATCCAACTCTTTTTTTAACGATTCACCAGATTTAAAATAGTAAATCCCTATCATCGCTAAATCAGAAACATACTCTTTAGGCTTCTCAACAAAGTCAGTAATGACGTCTTCTTGGTTCATTTTAACGACACCAAAAGCACTCGGATCATCAATTTGTTTAACCCATATTATTCCTTCTTGTTTATCAGATATTTTAAACTCTGCCTTAAATAAGGTATCTGCAAAAGCTACAATTACAGGGCCTGATAGTTTTTCTGATGCACATAGCACGGCATGAGCCGTTCCAAGGGGTTCTTTTTGATAAAAAATGGACCCTTTTGCTCCTAGGTTTTCTGCCACTCTTAAAAGCTCTGCCTCTACCTCTTCACCAAAGTCTCCAATAATAAAGGAAATTTCTTCAATTTTATCATCACACATTTCTGCAATATCCTCTACCAAACGATGAACGATTGGTTTCCCAGCAACATGAACTAGCGGTTTCGGAACAGTCAAAGTATGGGGTCTTAACCTGCTTCCTCTTCCTGCCATTGGCACAATTATCTTCATATTTTCTTTATTTTATTCCTGTACTACCAAACCCTCCTTCGCCCCGATCAGTCTTATTTACGACTTCTACCTTTTCGAGGAGAACCTTTTCTACTTTTGCAAATACCAGTTGTGCTATTCTATCACCACTTTCTATTACAACCTTGTCGTCAGATAGGTTCATTAATATTATTCCTAGCTCTCCCCTGTAGTCTGAGTCAATCGTTCCTGGACTATTTAATACCGTGATGCCCTTTTTGAGAGCAAGTCCGCTCCTTGGCCTTACTTGGCACTCTAACGCTTCACTCATTTCTAAAAACAAACCTGTTTTAATCAATGCTCTACTTAAAGGGGCAATCTCGACAGATTCTACAACAAAAGCACGAACATCCATACCAGAGGATCCCGAGGTTTTGTATTCCGGATTCGGATTGTTTGATGTATTTATAATTTTAACCATATTCTCCATTAGTTCAAATTTACACATATTGGATGCAGACATTCCTCATGGATAGATTAGAAATTAACAAAGGAATTAACAATTCTAAATTTAGTGTTGGTTCTTTACTAAAAATCTTATTTTTGTTATATGACGCCAAAAGGAAAAATGATAATTATTGGGGGGGGGGTCGATAAGGGAAGTTTCACCGAACAGGAATTCACAGATCAAGTCGAAAATAATCTAAACTTTTTTGAAAAGGGTATCTTAAGACGTTTACTAGACGAATCGTCAGACGGCTTGAATTCTCGAATTGAAGTTGTACCTACCGCTTCTAAAATACCCAAAATCGTTGGAGATGAATACGCTAAAGCTTTCCACTTTTTAGGAGCAGAAAACGTTGGTGTTTTGAATATTACCAATCGAAAAGAATGTGAAAACTCAGGAGTTATTGACCGAATCAAAAAAGCGAACATTGTTTTTTTTACTGGAGGTGACCAGCTTCGATTAACCTCCATTATAGGAGGAACAGCCCTACATGATACGCTTCTTGATAAGTATTTAAATGAATCTTTTTTGTATGCCGGGACATCAGCTGGAGCGGCATGTGTCTCAAACCAAATGATCTATCAAGGGTCAAGCTCTGAAGCCTTACACAAAGGAGAGATAAAGATAACAAGTGGTTTGGGTTTTATTGACGACGTTACAATAGATACCCATTTTGTTAAACGAGGTCGCATTGGAAGGCTGTTTCAAGCAATTGTATCAAACCCAAAAACTTTAGGACTTGGTTTAGGAGAAGATACCGGCTTGTTAATAAAAAACGGGCATACTATGGAGGCCATTGGTTCGGGTTTGGTTATTCTCGTTGATGGTCGAAAAATAACCGATACAAATATTACAGATGTTTCTTTGGGAGACCCTATTTCAATTAATAATCTGGTTGTACACGTTATGAGTAAGGGAGATACTTATCAGCTTAATAACCACTCTTTTTCGATCTTTAAAAAGGCAAATTTATCCGCATGAAAATCATAATTCATGGTGGTTTTTTTAGTGAATCATCTCAATCAGATGAAACCAAACGCGAAAAACAAATTGCCTTACAAAATATTATTAAAAATGGCTTCGAATTTCTTCAAACTCATACTGCGTTAGAGACGGTTGTTTATACAACCTGTTTACTTGAAGACTGTCCACTATTTAATGCGGGTATAGGTTCACAAATTCAATCAGATGGAAAAATCCGTATGAGTGCAGCAATAATGAATGGTTCCGATTGTAAATTCAGTGGAGTAATCAATATTGAAAAGGTGAAAAACCCTGTTCTTGTTGCAGAAAAACTTTTGAGAGAGGAAGATCGGGTATTAAGCGGACAAGGAGCAAAACAATATGCCAATTCTCAAGGTTTTGAGTCGTTTTCTACAGAGACTGAAGAAAGAAGAAAAGAATACAATATGAAACTCAAGTCTTCAAAGACAGGAACCGTTGGCTGTGTTGTATTAGATAAGGAAGGCAAGCTAGCTGTAGCTACATCAACTGGGGGTAAAGGCTTTGAAATACCTGGAAGGGTTTCTGACTCGGCAACGATTGCCGGAAATTATGCAAATAAGAATTGTGCCATTAGCTGTACAGGTGTGGGAGAAGATATCATTAATGGTGCTTTGGCATGCAAAATAGTTACTCGTGTAACAGATGGTCAAAGTATACAGTCTGCTTTTAATAACACATTCACGGAACTTAATGAAATTGATGGTTTTGCTGGAGCGATAGGTATTGACTCTAAGGGAAATATGTTTTGGAAGGAGAGTCATCCAAAAATCGTATTCGCTGCCTACGATGGAGGCGAAATAACTTTATTTGAATAGAATTCCGACTCAATTAACAGGTTTTCTCTAGAAAAAACGCCTAATAAAACCCAAAATAATGGAGCTACTGTGATTATGCTAATGTTAAATAACGATTGTATAAAATAAACCATGATACACATGGCCAAAATAGTTGAAGAATTAAACTTAAAAATGATTCGTCTTTTTTTCCAAAACAATGTCGCCAAAAACAAAACAAAAATGATTGCCGCGGGGACTCCTGAAACAGCAGCGATGTGTAATATTTCACTATGGGCCTTATCAACGGTTTTACCTGTTCTTTTTTGGTAGGCCAAAAAACCCTCGTTTTCCGTTCTATTAAAATGCTCTTTAAGGTTTTCAGGACCTGTCCCTAAAATTGGATTTTCTTGAATAGCATCTATTGTCATTTTCCATATTTGAACCCGACCAGACCCGGCGCTATCCTCCATTGATATCTGTTCATCAATACTCATCGCTCTGCCCATTATTAGGTTGTGTCCGGTGAAGTTCATTGTAAGTGCAACAAGAATGAAAGAAAACAATAATGTTAGATAGGACATAATAACGCTCTTTTTTAAAAGAAAAAGAGAAAATAATATGATGGTCAAAAATGCCAACCAGCATCCCCTTGTATTACACGCTAAAAGTCCTCCAAAAAAAAGCACGCACAAAAATAATGTTTGAGGCCGTCTGTCCATAATGTATAACCCACAAGAAAGGGTAAGTAGTGTCACCACGTACGAGCCAAAAAAGTTCTGATTACCGATGGTTGAATAACAACCCTTGCGAAAATTTAAATAATGAACCAATGGATCAATGCCATAAAATTGAAGAATCGAATACGAAGCAACTACGCCCTGAACTGATAAATAAAAAAATAAGTTTTTCTTACTAATTACAAAGTGATTTCTAGCAGCGATAAAAATGACTGCATAAAAAAATAAAGTAATAAAGCCTTCAAATCTCCCTGCTGTTTCAGAGACCCCTGAAAGAGCTAAAAGAGGCTTGTGCGCAGCTAATGAAGCGATTAGAACAAAGCCTAGATAGGATAATAGTAATTTAATCTCGATTCCCTTAAGGTTTATTTTTTCTCTTATCAAAAAAACCAAAATGGCAATAGAGCATATGGTTAAAAGAGGCGCTTTAACGGTTACGAAAATGCTCGGCATCCCTTTGAAGGGTAGAATTGCTAATGGTAACAATGTTAACAGCAACCACAATAAGCGGTTTATATAATATGAATTACGCGTAGTTTCCAAACAAGCTTTTACTACTTATTCGTGAATTATCGCAGTAAGGTTACATGACCTACAACTATTTTTCTTTCGTCAGTTTCTGGATTCTTATAGATTATTTTCCAAGTATAAACCCCATCTTGTGAATCAGAACCGCTTAGTCCATAACTTCCATCCCATCCTTTTGTGCAATCACGTGTTTCAAAAATGACTTCACCCCATCGATTGAAAATTAACATTTCAAAATTATATGGATCAAATCCAGAATAAAATATAGGTGTAAACGTCTGATTAAAATTATCTCCATCTGGTGTAAATGTATTAGGAACATAAAAGATTTCCTGCTCGTCAAAAGGAATAAATACCTGCGTACTGTCTATACAACCAAAATCACTTATCGCCGTTAGCGTAATCATTATACCCGCTTCCGTTTCATAATAAAGATGAGATGGGTTAAATGTTTGGCCTGTATAACCATCTCCAAAACTCCAAATATAATCAACAGCTCCCTGGCTATTATTGGTAAAGCTAACCAATTGATTAACATCTGTAAAAGATTGTGGAGAAACGGTAAAAGAGGCTAGTGGATCACTTTGAACACAGATGTAATCGTCAAGTGTCAAAGTGTTTGAACATCCATTTTCTTCAACAAATAACGTAACATCATAGCATCCTGGAAATAAGAATGATGTATTAACACTTGTTCCGTTTAAAACATCACCATTACCAAGTGTCCATATATTATTTCCTGTTAAACTTCCTCCAGTTAAATTAACATTCAATGGGGAACAACCTTCAATATTGTCTGCAGAAAAAGAAACTGTTGGTAACGCATTTACGACAATATCCATTGTTGTTGCAATTGCACATTCACCGAGTTGAGGAACAAAACTGTACGTCGTTGTTCCCTCTGTCGAAGTACTTATCGTTGACGGGCTCCAAACCCCTGTTATATTATTATCAGATATGGGATTCAAGTTGTCTCCTATAGTTTCATCTAAACAGTAGGGGCCTAAAGCAGCAAACACTGGGTTTACAGGGGGGATTATATTCACCGTAATGGTTTGAGAAGACCCGGTACACGCTCCTAAAACAGGGCTTATTATATAATCTATCGTTCCAGGCCCCGGCCCTGTTGTTGTTAATGTTTGAATGATGTCCAAGCCTGCAGGCGTATTTAGCCCTGTGCCCGCAGATGCTCCCGTCGCAGTATTTTGCACAACTGACCAGTCAAAACTGGTGGCGTTAGAACTAGTAACATTAATTAATGCATCCTCTCCGCTACAAATCTCATCATTAATTAGTATCGCAATTAAATCAACATCTATATCTTCGCTAATAACAATTTGTGAAGAAGACTCACACCCGTTGATTCCCGTACCAATCACCACATAAGTTCCAGGGGAATTTACAGTAACATTACTTGTGTTTCCTAGCCCATTATCCCAGCTATAGGTGTCTCCGCCAGTTGCTGTAAGGTTTATGTCTATCAATGTACATGTAAGTTCTGTACTTCCCGTATTATTCGTAATACCGATTGTCGGTGGGGAATTATCTAGAGAAACATTAACTTGACCGATGGACACACATCCAAATACATCGGTAACGGTAACTGTATAGGTTGTATTACCTACAGGATTAGCAATAGGGTTTGAAATGTCATCTGTTGTAAGGCCTCCTGATGGCGTCCAATTATATGTGTTTCCAGCCACTGGTGCAGAACCAACCTGTGCCCCTCCAACATTTGTAATACACGTTATAACCTGGTCTGTTCCTGCATCTACAAAAGGAAGAGCGATGATGTCAACATCCATTGTCGTTACTGTTGCACATAGACCTACATCTGGAGTAAATGTATAAGTGATTGTTCCTGCAACCGTAGTGTTTATTGTTGCTGGCAACCATGTTCCGCTTACGCCATTATTCGATATCGATGGGAGTGCTGCTGCTACTGCATTTATACATATTGGTGCTATCTGAGTAAACGTAGGTGTCGTTGGAGCGGTAATATCTACATCCATCGTCGTTCCTAATGCACATTGACCAGCATCTATCGTAAAAGTATAAGTACTTGTTCCGGGAGTAGCCGTGTTTATTGTAGCTGGGGACCATGTCCCTGTCAATCCTTCCAAAGATGTATTTAATAACGCTCCTGGAGTGTCTCCAACACAATATGTGCCAAGCTGAGTGAAGGTCGATTGTATCGCTGGATCGATGGTGATGTCCATTGTCGTTGTTGTTGCACATAAACCTGCATCTGGAGTAAATGTATAAGTACTCGTTCCCGCTACAGCTGTATTTATTATTGCCGGGGACCACGTTCCGGTTATACCATTATCCGAAGTCGTTGAAAATGCTGATGCAGAACCATTAATACATACCGGTGCTATCTGAGTAAATGTTGGAATCGTTGGTGCCATAATTTCCACATCCATGGTTGTTCCTAAAGCACATTGACCTGCATCAAAAGTAAAAGTATATGCACTCGTTCCTACCACTGCTGTACTTATAGTTGTTGGAGACCAAGAGCCCGTTATTCCTTCTATTGATGTACCTAATAATGCTCCTGGGGTATCTCCCTCACAATAAGTTCCAAGTTGTGTGAAAGTTGACTGAACAGCAGGATCTATGGTAATATCCATTGTCGTTACTGTTGCACATAAACCTACATCTGGAGTAAATGTATAAGTACTTATTCCTGCTGCAGCCGTATTTATCGTTGCTGGTAACCATGTTCCGCTTACGCCATTATTCGATATCGATGGGAGTGCTGCTGCTACTGCATTTATACATATTGGTGCTATCTGAGTAAACGTAGGTGTCGTTGGAGCGGTAATATCTACATCCATCGTCGTTCCTAATGCACATTGACCAGCATCTATCGTAAAAGTATAAGTACTTGTTCCGGGAGTAGCCGTGTTTATTGTAGCTGGGGACCATGTCCCTGTCAATCCTTCCAAAGATGTATTTAATAACGCTCCTGGAGTGTCTCCAACACAATATGTGCCAAGCTGAGTGAAGGTCGATTGTATCGCTGGATCGATGGTGATGTCCATTGTCGTTGTTGTTGCACATAAACCTGCATCTGGAGTAAATGTATAAGTACTCGTTCCCGCTACAGCTGTATTTATTATTGCCGGGGACCACGTTCCGGTTATACCATTATCCGAAGTCGTTGAAAATGCTGATGCAGAACCATTAATACATACCGGTGCTATCTGAGTAAATGTTGGAATCGTTGGTGCCATAATTTCCACATCCATGGTTGTTCCTAAAGCACATTGACCTGCATCAAAAGTAAAAGTATATGCACTCGTTCCTACCACTGCTGTACTTATAGTTGTTGGAGACCAAGAGCCCGTTATTCCTTCTATTGATGTACCTAATAATGCTCCTGGGGTATCTCCCTCACAATATGATCCTAGCTGTGTAAATGTCGATTGTATCGCTGGATCGATGGTGATGTCCATTGTCGCATCCGTTGAACATTGCAATGTATCACATGAAAATAGGTGCGTAGTTTGGCCCACAGCGGCCATGTCTACAATCGGTGGTGTCCAAGAACCTGTTATTCCTTCGTTTGAAATCGATGGTAGAAAAACCACACTTGTATTGTTTTCACAATAAGGCCCTAATTGAGTAAATGTTGGTGTGATTATAGGATCCACCGTTATTGTCACATCATCCGTTGCCACACATCCACTACCGTAATCTACCGTTACAGAATATGTATTTGACCCCACTGGTGGATATATGGTATCTGTAAAATCTGTTGAGCCTGTAGACCAACTTATATTTCCTAAATAATATATCTCAAACGTTAAACTTCCTGAGTTATCTCCATAATTACTATCCGTAAAACTAAATGTTTGTGAACCTCCTCCATTGAAAAAGAAATTATACTCATGAATGGGATTGTAACTCCACGGAAGTACCGATTGTGAACTGACATTCGTGCCGTTCCATTGCCATGGAGAACCAGCTATTGGCGTGATTGGAACGCCTCCCTGCTGAAATAGATAGTGTGCATCACGTATCTCTCCTGTTGCTCCTGTAAAAGTTCCGTTCACGACAACAACGTATGGGCCTGGCAACACGGTATTATTCGTCGTGTAACTAAAAGCACTTCCAAATGTCATCGTAAAGGTGTCGACCAACATGCCTGCTGATATATCCGATATATACAACACTATGGAATCCCCTTCACAGATTAAACTATCTGTTGCAGCAGCCTCAATAAATGGAGCCGGAGTGATTGTGATATCCATCGTGTCATTGGCAGCACATTGCCCTGGGTCTGGTGTAAATACCGTTGTAAATGTTCCCGCTGAACTGTTGTCAATCGGATTTGGTGACCATGTACCCGTATAGCCTTCATTGGAAACTAAAGGCAATGCATCTACATTCCCCGTTACGCAATATGGACCAAGTTGTGCAAACGTTGCGGGTGTTCCGGGATCCACCGTTATTGTCACATCATCCGTTGCCACACATCCACTACCGTAATCTACCGTTACAGAATATGTATTTGACCCCACTGGTGGATATATGGTATCTGTAAAATCTGTTGAGCCTGTAGACCAACTTATATTTCCTAAATAATATATCTCAAACGTTAAACTTCCTGAGTTATCTCCATAATTACTATCCGTAAAACTAAATGTTTGTGAACCTCCTCCATTGAAAAAGAAATTATACTCATGAATGGGATTGTAACTCCACGGAAGTACCGATTGTGAACTGACATTCGTGCCGTTCCATTGCCATGGAGAACCAGCTATTGGCGTGATTGGAACGCCTCCCTGCTGAAATAGATAGTGTGCATCACGTATCTCTCCTGTTGCTCCTGTAAAAGTTCCGTTCACGACAACAACGTATGGGCCTGGCAACACGGTATTATTCGTCGTGTAACTAAAAGCACTTCCAAATGTCATCGTAAAGGTGTCGACCAACATGCCTGCTGATATATCCGATATATACAACACTATGGAATCCCCTTCACAGATTAAACTATCTGTTGCAGCAGCCTCAATAAATGGAGCCGGAGTAATTGTGATATCCATTTGAGCAGTATTTGTACACTGACTTAAAGTAGGTGTAAATACCGTTGTAAATGTTCCCGCTAAACTATTGTCAATCGGATCTGGTGACCATGTCCCTGTGACCCCCTCATTGGATACAAGTGGTAAAACATCAACATTCCCCGTTACGCAATATGGTCCGAGTTGTATAAAAGTTGGTGTAATAACTGGATTGACAACAACAGAATCAACTATATTCAAAACTGTTGAACATGAACCATCTGAAATGTTCGTTAGGGTCATTACCAAATTTGTATTTGAAGAAGTTATGATTATGGTTGAAATACCACCTGTTAAGGTTGTCGTTTGAACACCTGAGCCTACATCATATGTTACAACAGCGTCGGCCTGACCGGTAATTGTGAATGTTGCATCATCTCCCTCACATATTGGCCCATTCACCGTTAAAACTGGGGAAGGAACAATTCCGCCACCAATAATTATAAGCTGTGTGACAAATGTCTGATTACCACAGTCATCGGTAATACTATACTCTCTGTAAATGGTTTCAGGACAGCTATTATTATCTGAACTATCTGAAACAAAAGCGACTATAGGGATTAATGTGCAATTATCTGCTTCATCCGTTATTGCTGTAACATCTGGTGCTGGTGCTGGTCCAGTTGTAATGTTTAATGTAGGAGGGTTTGATGCTGTCGGTGGGGTAACATCATCTACCGTTATCGTTTGAGTAACATTGATTGAGTTGCCACAATCATCTGTTACGCTATAGGTTCTTGTAATTACTTCTGGACAGTTATTGCCATCGGAGACATCCGATACAAATG
>ERZ887851.1148-NODE-1148-length-23752-cov-32.314386_pt1 | contig 23752 bp, 16 predicted proteins | sample MGYA00521100_ERZ887851 | MGnify/ENA primary metagenome ERZ887851 (study PRJEB32303, sample SAMEA104408602) | aquatic metagenome | biome: Brackish water; feature: Pelagic; material: water | place: Baltic Sea | collected 2014-06-06T16:11:00 | depth 11,444 m ... | reverse complement strand
GAAACTCTCGACTCCAAATCGCGTTACGAAGATACTCCTTCCTCATAAGGAAAAAAACTTTTAATCGTTTGAGATTAATTTAATCCCTGCCCACAACCATGTGGGTATGGATACAACACTGATTAACATAGTCGACATGATTACACGGAGTCCCGTTTCAGTGTCCTCCCCATAGCTTTTTACAACAACCAAAGCAAACACGCCTGCAGGCATTGCAGCTTGGACGATTAATACCTCTACCAGCCAGGATGCATAGTGCGGTATCCATCCATACAAGGCATAGCAAATAAACAAGGCGGGCACCAACAATCCACGGGTCAGAAATGCTCCCACTTCTACTCGATAAGTTGGCGAGGGGCGAAACCCTTTAAACAAATCATAAAAACTGGCTCCTATAATCATAAGAGCCATGGGAATAGAACAATTACCAATCATAGACAACACCTCCCAAGCGTATTGGGGAAGCAAAGCTTTCCCTCCTACCATCTGTAAAGATATGGCAACTAGGACTGAAATCGCAGGCGGGTTCAATATTTTGCTAAGCTTCAACCTCGAAGAAGTTAGCAATAAAATACCCACCGTCCAAATCGCCACCTCCACACCAAGGTTAAAAAGAATAATTTTTACGACCAAATCATTTCCAAAGAATAAAGCGGCAATAGGGATGGCAAAAAATCCATAATTAAAAATTCCTGAACAAAAACAAAATGCAGGTATTTCTCTTCCCTTAATCCTACATAACTTGGCAACCAAGCGGGCAATCAAAAAACCGACCGCTATCGAGCAGAATCCAAAGAGTGCCGCCGTCCATGCCTCTTTTGCACCAACCGGAGTCTCCGTTCCTAAAATATGGTATAAGATAAAACATGGGTACAAGACATAGACGATAAATCGGGACATCGTACGATCTGCCTCACGCCCCAACCAATCTTTCCGTCTGGCCACGCCCCCGATAAAGAGCAGAAGAAAGGGCGGAGCAACCGCAGTTAAAATGTTTACCCAACTATCCATCCAAATGATTTACCATAACGATAAATGGAAATTCATGGATGCAAACCAAAAAGAGAAGGTAGCAAACTTAAGCAGTGTGCAGAAAAACTTAAATCAAATGGCGTCCCCACGAGGAATCGAACCTCGATCTACGGTTTAGGAAACCACTGTTTTATCCGTTAAACTATGGGGACTAATAAGTGTTGGTTATGTAACCGAGAATTATGATAATTGTCGAGCAATGAAGAAAGGCATTTAATCGATAAAAGCCAAACTACTAAATATTTCGAAAAGGAAACTATTCAGCGTTTGAAATATTAAAATCAATAGAATTGTAAACGCTCGGATTGGAAAGATCTTGTATTGGAACACTGCTTCTATCTTCTGGATTAGAGCCAAAGGTTTTTTCCCAGAAGTCACTCACTCCATCTCCATCAGTATCCTTTCTTGTATCATTCAAAAAAGCACGATTTTCAGTCCCATCATCATACATATGTTCGAACGGAAGGCCATCACCGTTGGTTAGAGGGGTCGCATAAAACGCATAGCCTGGAAATTGACGACTTTCATAAATGTAGATCGTCCTAGTAACAATATCAGACTTATTATTCCAACCATCTTTTACTCTATATTCATTTGTGATCGTAGCCACATCCATATTTATTCCATTTAATTTGTTTGCTTCATCGAATGTATAATTGCTCCCATTTACATCTGGTACTTTAACATTTGCTGCAGGAGTTATGGTTACATTGGTATCCGAGCCATAAATATTGTCTTTCATTAATCCCTGATAATGCAAAAAAGGATCGCTCAGAACCTCATTATTCAAGGCACTATAAACATAGATAACACCAATTTCTGCACATGCCTCCATTTCAGCACGATCCTCCACTCTACGCATCGCATATGTTTCTCCATAAGCATCGTTCCCCTGAAGATTCTTGTAACCGTCTGCAACGCTAAAGTATGAATTGTAGTCATGTGCATAAGCACCTGGATCTACAAAAGTATAATTGTCCAACATAATTCTGTGCATCCCTCCTCCAAAACCAGTCCGGTTATAATCATTACCGCTAATTTCTTCGGTATCAGATTGTGGACTTATTCCGGTATTGGTTGAAAAGCGCAAAAAGTCATGAATCGTAGTATCACCAATTAATCCAACTTCAGGGCTCTGAAAGTCGCCTATTTTTAAACTTCGACTTCTTGGGGCAGAGACATTTCCAAACTCATCGGTTACAGTAACAAGTACTTCATAGGCAGGGTCATCTTTAGCAAAAGGATAGACCTTACCCAGATCATAGCCCCCACTTGGGTCAATAGAATCGGTCAAAGGTTTTGTTATAGTAGCTTGCCACTTGTTACTATTAGCAACTGGATCCAAACTACTATCAATAGTATCTGACACTCCGGCACCAAGAGCTCCATAGTCAGATGCTACTAAACCCGATAACAGGTGAGCCTGTATTTCAGTGAGAATGTTTGGGTTTGGGGAAGAGCTTAAATAATCAATCAAAAAATTATCAGAAGTGTTTCCATCGGCCTGAGGATAAATCAAGGGGGCGATCGTATCTTTTATTATTAGGTAACGAAAGACAGGGTCAGCAGCATTTCCCTCAAGATCATTAACATTGTACTCTATTTTATAAATATGGTTAACATGTGGATATGAGGTAACAACACTTCCTATACCAGAATCATTCAAGTCAGTAATCGTTCGAACAATGGATGAGGTTATTAGCCCATCAGTAACATCGTCAGCACGGACATTTAAAATTTCTTCTGGCTCAAAATTACCGTTTTTAAAAATTCGAAAAGAATTCCCTGAGCTAGTAGCATCATTATAATTTGAACCAGCTTCCAAAACAATGAAAGTAGAATTACTATCTGTATCAGGAGAAATGGTTATTAATGGCTTTATATCGTCTAAAAAAGTATATGTTCGAGCATTCGTAAAAATAGTTCTTCTTGAACTAGTGTTAAGCTGAGTAACGGTAAAGTTTACAACGATTTCCTTAGTTTGATTTTTATCAGCACCATACCAATCGGGAGCAATGGATGCCTCGTAATTTAATCCAGAATTAGATGCTTCATAAATCAAAAATCCCGGATCCTGCAAAGTCGTACCATCATTAAATTTTACAGCAAATGGACTATACCAAGAAAATGTCCTGCCGAAAGTATCAGTAATTGCTACAGTATCACTTGTCGAAGAAACTAGGTTTTGAGGGCTATTTTTTAGAGTAGCTAGAAAGTCAGGGTCTAACTCAGAGGCCTTAAGAAGAAAACCACTATTACCGTTTTGCATTACATATGGGTCTTCACTGGAAAAAATAAAATTATCGTAATGAACCGACAGATTTGAAAGTTTACTCTTTAGGCCTTCATAATTTTCAAACCTAGAGTTTGGGGAGACCAGAGGATTATTCGCGTTTTGGTAAGAAAGGTCGGAACTACCCAAACCGGTGCCTGGTGCATTGAATTTGTTTAATGAATCATGAGTAATTAAAGCAACATGTGGATCCGTACCATCTTGAATAGTAAGGTTTAATACTTGGGTTTCCGCAAGGTTTCCAAATTCATCCCCAGCAGTGTATGTAATAGTAAAATCTCCAGGTTCCCAAAACCCAAGCTCAGCTAATTCGATAAAAGTAGCATTGTGATCCGTGCCGTTAGGGTGAGCTAAATCGATAGTAATATTAGAGTCGATCAGGGATCCCGCTATATCTGAAATTGTGACTCCAGGATCGGTAAATGGATCCCCCACTTCCAAGGTGCCGCTATCAAAATTATTTTTAACAATAGTGGGAGAGGTTGTATCCACTAAGCGAACTTCAATATCTCTTTCTGATTTGTTACCAAGACTGTTTTCTACTGTGTACCTTAAAACAACCCTTCTCCAATCTGTTGTGTTTGATTTAGGATATTTCGTGTAGGCAGCTGGCTCACCGGTTACAAAATATTCATCGACATTATTCCAAAAATTCACTTTTGAGAAAAAATTCGTCATGTCATCCGAAGCGAGAATCAAAAAGTCGGATTTAATAACATCCCCGATGTCCAATTCGATTTTATTAACTTTGTACAAATTGTTAAGGTCTTCCTCTTGGCCTCCGCCAAGATCGGTAAAAACTTTAGCTGTTGGACGACTAGAATATTGCTCCTGCCCCACCTCAATATTCCAAATAAGTGTGGGTAAAGTAGCTTTACTCTGATTAGAATCTATAGAATTGGATGATGGTATACCATCCAAGGCATCTGGGTGGTCTAAAACAAAGAAAATAGTGGGGTAGAGGTTTGGGGACCCACGAATCTCTATGGTTCTTGTCGCTTCTCCCTTATTCCCCGCCCTATCTTTTAAAATATAATGAAATTTGAATCTTAGAACTTGGCTCGGAGGATTATCGACCAACCCCTCAATAGTAGATTTAATAAAGTCTCTATCTGCAATATTTCGATCACCATAGGTGTTAGCTTCCAAGTTGTTACATGTCTGTATTTCATACTCCCATAGCACCCCATCGTCCTCAATCGTGGCCCAATCAAAAAAACCATCGTTTTGGGTATAAAGATCCTCAATTCCAAAAGCCCCGGGATCATCAAAGCGGCTCTCACCGTCTGCAATAGATTGCAAGTCTACATACATAGTTTTTGAGCCATATAGTTTTACTACTGGCGATATTTCATCTTTTACAGTAATTGAACGGTTAATGGACGCAACATTACCCGAATCATCTGACAACGAATAGGTAATCGAATAATCTCCAATTTTTTTCATATCGAGATTTGTCAGAGTCTTTTCTGAGCCAAATTCACTCGCGTTAATGTCGATCTTACCAGATTCGTCTGAAAAATCGTCTAGATTAGTGTAGTTAAAAGTGTAATTGAGGTTATCAATGATTCCATTTGTTGCCTTGAGCTCCGTTTCGTTGTAATAATTATCTTTGATTGTTAACCCGGGATCAGGAAAATAATATGTATCGCTCGCATGCCCAGTTAATTGATCTTTCGAATCACCACTTAATTTAGCAACTTTTGGCATAATTCCCTGAACTGTAACTTGCCCATCTGTAGAAACGACATACTTATTTGCACCTAAACTTATAGCTTCATGAGAAGTGCTAAGTTGAGGAGATAAGACATCTACAATGTCTATCTTAGTATTTAAAGTGGAGATGGCACCTTGGGACAATCCACGGATTGATTTATCATCAACTGAGATGGTTAATGTGGTATCATCATTCAAGGTCTCATCATCCACTTGATCGACATTTTCTACTGCGACCAAAGAGGTAATATCTAAACCGTAACCATTGTAAGCAGTTGCTTTGTAGTAAACATCACCATCTTGCCTACTAGCTTCTCCTGAGTCAGCACTAATTTGGAAAGGTCCATCATCAGGGAAATTAGATGTATTGAATTTCGAACGAACCAAATAAGTAATCTTGTCAAAATCAGGAGAAACCCCGAGGCCATCTCTTGGATTATGAAAGATCAATTCAAGTTTGGGTGGTGTTGCAAAGACTCGAAGAGGATAGGTCTGAATTGTTGTGAGTTGGTTTTTAAGGGAAAGGTCTGACCCGCCCTGCTCCCACCGCGGATCAATTGCTTCAAAAACGATAGTATAATTGTAGTCCCCCCCCTCTGGCCAGATGTCTGAAATTAAAACTGGATCTAGTTCACTGTTAAGAACCTTTGGACTAACGGTAACTAAATTGCCACTAGAGTCCACAGCACTTGCCGAATTTAACCAATTTTCAAACTCATCTTCAGGGTCACCATACTCCAGTATATTCCCCTGTTGTGCCAATGCAGGAAACGAGGAAACAAAAGGGACTGAAGTTAAAACAGGTAAGTTTTCGGGAGAAGTTACATTGATCACGAATGGATCGGATTCAGTACGTAAACCACGCCAATCGATAGCTACTATTTTAATTTCATTGTAAGTACCTATCGCTGACAAATTATAATTCCCGCTCAAATAAAAACTATTTGGGTTTTGTGATTCATCATAAAGGATGCTTTCTCCGCGAACATCTTGCACTAAAACATGATCATCCAACCACTTAAAAAAAGAATCAAATGCCTTACCATCCTTATCTAAATCTAGCTCATTCCAGGGGAATTCTGGTGCAAGGTTAGTAATTTGGATAGTTGGACGTGTAGCGATTACATCAACCTGACGAAAAATAACCGTATTAAGTCCACGGAGGTCTCGAATGGAGTAAGATACCTCATAGGATTGACTTTGCCCCCGAGGAGGTGCTTCAGATTCCGCCGTATTGGCGTTCGCCAAAAGAATTTGTGGGGCTCCATTAATTTGAACACCAGAGGTTAAATCATTTCCTAAAAAGTCGAGTGCTTTTACCCATGGATCGATTTTTCGCCAAGTTATACCTTCTGCAGGTGCTCGCATTTCCACCTCCATCCGCCCCCCATTACTATATACTTTAACGAGTGGGTCTGTGTTGTTGTTCTGCCCCAAAAGTTGTAATTCAGGATGACCGCCTTGAAAAAACTCAATGTCTCCTCCCGCGAGCGTCTCACCAGTAACTGAAGAAGGCACAGTAGGCGCACTAGGTTGAGGGGTCGGAATATCAACCGTAGGAGCCATGGTCATATCTTCAAAGGAGAAATTGGCTGCTACAGTTTCGACCATTTCAATTTCAAAAAATAAATCAGTGGCTAATTCGTGAATTTCTTCCCACCCGCCAGCCGAGTTGCCCACCGTTGTGCTCAAAGGTACGGAATCGGGCATGGTGGGAAACATATCATTATCAGATGTTTCTAAATCATTTGAATCGGCAAACTCAGAATACCCAGAAAATACGCTCGCCAAGGGTGGAGGGGTGAAACCATCAGTAAGGGCTGGCCCATATGTCGATGAGAGATCAACTAATTCTCCAGTTTGACTAGCTACCGGAGCTCCCAGTTTACTAGTGGCTAATTGAATCGATTGACCGGAAAGCAAAGATACGACCGTTCCGCCAGTATCAGTAAAATCAATATCCCCAGAAATTAGATTAATTCCGCCCATAATATCGCCAGTTACCGAATTTCGCACGGCCATCAATTGAAACATGGTTCCACGAATCCCCGCCGTACCCAGAGGGCTGGTAAGTTTCATCGAAGATCCCTTTTTGAGCTTTGGTGCCTTGACCACCAAGTTTCCATAATCTAAGTGAGCAGAAAGTTCCGACTGTGTTGGTTCTTCTTCCAGCTTTCCTGGATCAATCGTGCCTGCCACTATGCCTTCCAATTGTTTGTAAGTACGAAGATAAAAACGACTTCCTGGCTTGATAGTGATAAGCGTCCCATTCGAAAAAAGAAGTGCAACTTTACCAGTCTTACCTGTGGTTAACATGGTTTTGGGATTAACTTTTTTTCCAACACTGGTAGGCCCCATTTGAACTTTAAAGTCGTCCACCATGTTAAGAGAACTCACCTCTCCCTCAATCGAGGCAACAATAATGCTGGGCGTAACTTTTTTACCAAGTGCCGGAAAGACAGAAAATACAAAGGCCAAAAACAAACAGAAACAAGATCGATTGGGTACAAATCGATCAAGAATGAATGAGCGGAATGAAGGGCGAAACATCTAAACTTTTATAGTAGAGGAGAAAAACCGCCCTCCGCAAGAGGTTTTTACCCCTGAAATTTAAAGATTCTAATCTCCAATTTCTTTGGAATAAGCATCTGAATCAAGCAAAGAACCAATAGAGTCAACTTGATCCGGACGAATTTTAATCATCCAACCGTTTCCATAAGGGTCAGAGTTTACATTCTCAGGGGAATCATTTAGGGAATCATTCACCTCAATAACTTCCCCAGTCACTGGCATGTAAAGGTCGGATGCCGCCTTAACGGATTCGACCACCCCAAAAACGGCTTTATCTTCGAATCTGGCCCCAATTTCGGGCAACTCCACAAAAGTGACATCTCCCAAGCTATCTTGGGCATGATCGGTAATGCCGATTACAAAATCTGATCCCTCCATCTTTACCCATTCATGGTCGGAGGTGTATTTTAGTTCATTTGGAATACTCATTTAACAGAATTCGATTTGAAGCAGAGCTGCCATGACTTCAAGGCAAAAAGTTAAAGATTATGGATTACCAATATGTACACCGTCCGCAACCACTCCGTTTTTAGTAACAATTAAAATACCGTCCCGGATATAAACATTTTCCCCGGCATCGGCCCAACCCTCTTCCAAACCTTTGGGGCTAAGGAAAACATTTTTTCCAATCCTCGCATTTTTATCGATTATTGCATCCTGTATTTGGGCTCCCTGCCCAACTCCCAGTTCAGGAATATTAGGATCGGCATGATCTTCGTAAAAGTCAGCACCCACCATGACTACACTTTCCAAGTTGCAACCATCACCAACCATAGAACGCTCACCCAATACGCAACGATTTAGAGTCGACTCGCCAATCATACTTCCTGAGGCAATTATTGTGCGCGTGACCAAACATTTGCCCAACTTGGCAGTCGGCAAAATATCAGGACGATTATAAATGGGTCTTTCTCCCTCATAAAAATCAAATGCGGGCACCTCATCGGTAAGCTGTAAATTTGCATCAAAGAAGGCTTTTACTGTTCCTATATCCTCCCAATAATCATCAAAAATATGACAACGGATGTCTTTTTTCTCTACTAAGGATGGTATTATCTCCTTACCAAAATCTGTCGCATCCCCCTTGAGAGCGTCTTCCATTGCTGTGGCGGTGAATACATAAATCCCCATTGATGCCAAGCAACGATCCTCCATACCATCTGCCGATTTAAGTTCAGGCGGGACTAAACGGGAAATAACTTCAGGGTCAGTAGGTTTCTCAACAAAATCCACAATTTTGGCATTCTCACCGACTCGTAACAAACCAAGCCCGGAAGCCTCACTTAGTGGTACAGGTTTGGCAGCAACTGTCACATCCGCACCGCGCTCCAAATGCTCTTTCACCATCTTGGAAAAATCCATCCGATAGAGTTGATCTCCAGAAAGTATAACAAACACATCCTGTGGCTTGGCATGAAAATGGATCATATTTCTACGAACTGCATCGGCTGTACCCTGGTACCAATCATCTCCGTGCTCAGTTTGCTCAGCAGAGAGAATCTCGACATAGCCTCTACCAAAACGATCAAAACGATAAGCATCGGCTACATGACGATGCAAAGACTCGGTATTAAATTGGCTGAGTAAATAAATTTGGTTATATCCGGAATTGATACAATTGCTTATAGGAATATCCACCAATCTATATTTGCCTCCCAAGGGAACTGCAGGTTTGCAGCGTAGTTTAGTAAGTGGGTAAAGACGAGTACCTCGGCCGCCTCCCATGATTACACAATGAACGGAATAGGGAGCTGGGCTGTATTTGGATTTCTTCATTGGCTGGTTCCTTTAATATTACAAGCTCGCATTTGCGAGAGGTTTGTTTACTCAATACCATGTGGAAATCGAAAGTCCCTCAACCGCAAACACAAAAATAAAAGCAACACAGATTTTGCTCGTTCTTCGACAATTTGTTACCTAAGCATCGCTTCTTGTAAAACCGTGGAATCCAACATTTCTTTCGACCCTACCCCATCTAAGTTCAAAGAACTTTCTAAGTCCTTTGATTTAATTGCTGTTCAATCCCGCTTCAGTGCCGATTCCGAAACCCCCTTGTCTGCATACTCCAAGTTATCAGACCAAAAACCGGCCTTTCTTTTCGAATCGGTAGTTGGTGGAGAACAAGTAAGCCGGTTTTCCTTCGTTGGGTTTTCGCCAAGGAAAATTATTTCCTCTGCTCAAGAAACTACCACTATTTGGGAAGCGGGAATGAAAAAGAAATCTATCTCTACTCCTGAAGATCCTTTAAAATTGGTGGAAGATGAAATTTCTAACCTCCGCTACTTCAGTCCTCTAAAAGACGGCAGGTTCTCCGGCGGAGCAGTTGGTTATTTGTCCTATGAATATGCCAACCGAGTTGAACCTTCCGTACCACTGCCCCCGAAGGATGAACTCGGCCTTCCGCTTCTCTACTTTATGGTTACGGATCTTTTGCTAATTTTTGATCACGCCCATCAAAGCCTTACCATTTGTGCAAATGTCACTCCAGGAGATGATCCAAATAACGCCTATGAATTGGCCTGTGAAAGAATTCGTCAAACTCGGGACCGTTTGCTCGCCCCATCTTCTTTATCCCCTGCACCTCTATGCGATGTGGGCGAACCTCCAGTACCAGCTGGAAATTTCAATCAAGACGAATTTGAAAGCTTGGTCGAAAAGACGAAAGAATATGTTCGTGCCGGAGATGTAATTCAAACTGTGCTTTCTCAAAGGTTTGAAATTCCTTTTACTGGGGATCCAATTCATTTGTATCGCTCGATCCGGGCAGTCAACCCATCTCCATACATGTTCCTCCTGGAAGGTGAGGATTTTTCTATCGTGGGAGCTTCGCCCGAAGTGCATGTCCGCTTGCAAGAAGGAGAGGTTCTAATCCGTCCGATTGCGGGAACTCGCCCGAGAGGGAAAACGGCACAAGAAGACAAATTATTAGAGGAAGAACTTCTTGCTGACGAAAAGGAAAAGGCTGAACACTTAATGTTGGTTGATCTCGCCCGTAACGACATCGGTCGAGTCTGCGAGATTGGCAGTATACGAGCGGCCGAATACATGACCATCGAGCGGTACTCCCATGTTATGCATATAGTATCCGAGGTTTTGGGAAAATTATCTACCGACAAAAATGCTTTTGATCTCATGAGAGCAACCTTTCCAGCCGGTACGGTTAGTGGAGCTCCCAAAGTCCGTGCAATGCAAATTATTGCCGAACAGGAAAAACTACAACGCAATGCCTATGCTGGTGCCCTTGGGTATTTTGGTTTCGAAGGAAACCATGATTCCTGCATCGCGATTAGGACTGCCATGCTAAGCAAAGGAAAAATTTATCTGCAAGCAGGTGCCGGAATTGTGGCTGACTCAGTTCCGGCCAATGAATATCAGGAAACTATTAATAAAGCCAAAGGCATGCTTAAGGCGATTGCCTTAGCTGAACGAATTCAACAATCTAGTAGTCCAACCTAATTGAACTGATGAACCCGGCTCCTGAACAAAGCTCTCTTGATATCTATATGAAACAGATATCAGAAATCCCCCTACTCACCGTGGAGGAAGAGATCGAACTGGCGGCCAAAATAGCCAAGGGTGACAATGAGGCCCGCGATACTATGATCACAGCCAATTTAAGATTGGTCGTTAAAATTGCCCAAGAGTATTCATACTTCGGTCTTTCTGTGCTCGATCTTATAAACGAGGGCAACATCGGCTTGATGAAAGCGGTGGAAAGGTTCGATCCCTCCAAGGGTGGAAAGCTGAGCACTTATGGTTCTTGGTGGATAAAACAATCAATTAAAAGAGCCCTGGCAAATCAAAGTAAGACCATTCGTCTCCCCGTTCACATGGTCGACCGGGTGGCTAAGATTCGAAGAACTGTGGCAAAAATGGAGGAAGAACTTGGGCGCGAACCAACCAATGAAGAATTGTCCGAGGAACTTAAAATCCCCTCAGCTCGAATTTCGCATCTTCGCAATGTTAGCCTGCGCCCAGCCTCCCTTGATTCTCCGATCAACGATGAGGATGGATCCACATTGGGAGAAATTGTACCCGACGAAAAATCCGTCAACCCACTTGAACGGTTGCAGTCCAAAAGTTTGGTCGGTGATGTTAATCAGGTATTGGCTATGCTGGAACCACGTGAGGCAGATATCATCCGGCTCAGGTTTGGCCTTGATGGTCGCGATCCTTTGACTCTTGAGGAGGTCGGTGGGCAAATCGGGATTACCCGTGAGAGAGTCAGGCAATTACAGGAACAAGCTCTTCGCGATTTACGCAAAAAAATGTCGAAGTTTGAAAAGCAAAGAACTCTAGAGGAAGTCGAGATGGAAAAACAACAGGCAGAAAAGGCAAAAATCCTTCAAGACCTTCTGCACAAAGACATTTCGGGTCTTACCAATCATCCGTTCCCCGTTCGTCAGAGCTAAAGCTGGTAAAGTATTTTTTTCTGCAAAATTTACTTCTTTAAAATTTTATATCCCAGCTGGATGTAAAATATCTCTTTATTAATCGTTCATAAAAAAACCCCGACCGGATTTCCGATCGGGGTTTTAATAGATAAATATTGTTAAAGAAAGCTAGGCTTAGTCATCAGATTCTGCAGTTGCTTGGTCAAACAAATCACCAAAAGAAGTGGTAAGGTCTTCCCCAGATTCATCATAAGATGCAACTTCTTTGGCCAAGGCGTCTTCATCATAATCAGCTGCCTTGATACTCAGACCAATTCTACGTTCGTCTCGGTCGATCTTAATAACGCGGGCTTTAACTTCGTCCCCTTCATTAAGATGGTCTTTTACCTTTTCGATTCGTTCCTCGCTTATCTGGCTGATGTGAACCAAACCGTCAATATCGTGTTCGAGTTCGATAAAAGCACCATACCCGGCAACGCGAGCAACCTTACCGGACACCACATCTCCCATACGGAACAAACGATCAATTTCTTGCCATGGATCATCAGTTAACTGCTTCATACCAAGAGAGATGCGCTGGTTATCGATATCGACTTCAACTACGATTGCATCGACCTCGTCTCCCTTTTTAACCATTTCGCTTGGATGATTGATCTTGCGGGTCCAACTCATGTCCGAAACATGAACCATACCGTCAATACCTTCTTCGAGTTCTAAGAATGCACCATAAGAGGTAAGATTGCGGATCTTTCCACGCACCCGTGCCCCAGGAGGATAATTGTGAGTGGCCATATCCCATGGGTTTACATCGAGTTGACGTAAACCAAGAGAAATCTTTTGGTCTTCCTTTTGAATTCCTAAGACTACTGCGTCGACTTCGTCGCCTACATTGAGAACTTCACCTGGTTTAGTAATTCGTTTAGTCCATGACATTTCGGTAACATGCACAAGGCCTTCGACACCCTCTTCCAATTCGACAAAAGCACCATAAGGAACCAAATTGACGACTTTACCGCGTACCTTGGCGTTGATGGGAAATTTACCTTCGATATCATCCCAAGGATTGGATGAGAGTTGTTTGAGACCCAAGGAAACTCTTTCACGTTTCTGGTCAACTTCAATGATACAAACAGTAATTTCTTCACCGGTCTTTACCATCTCGCTTGGATGTGAAATACGACCCCAACTCATATCAGTAATATGAAGTAAGCCGTCCAACCCATCTAAATCGATGAAGGCACCGTAATCGGTGATATTTTTAACCATTCCACGACGGGTTTCACCAGGTTTAATACCGGTAAGAATTTCGCGCTTTTTATCTTGGCGACGTTCCTCAATCAATTCACGGCGGGAAACGACAATGTTTTTGCGCTCGCGATTAATCTTAACCACTTTGAAATCAAATGTTTGACCAACAAACTGATCGAGGTTTTTGGGTGCCTGAATATCAACCTGAGAGGACGGCAAAAAGGCATCCACTCCAATATTTACGACCAATCCACCTTTTACCTTGGTACGAACACGCCCAGTGATGACCGATCCTTCTTCACAGGTGTTTACAATTTTCTCCCAGTTTTTCTTCTGTTCGGCTTTATCGAATGAAAGTTGGGGATTACCATCCCGGTCTTCCAATCTTTCGAGGAAAACCTCGATATCCGAACCGATCTCTAATTCGCTAAGATCTAAAAATTCGTGAGCAGGAATGGCACCTTCCGCTTTGCCACCAAAATCAATCACCACTTCAGTGGGACGGATTTCCATGACGGTACCGGAAATTACGGAACCTTCCTTAAGTTTTTCAATTTTGCTCTCTGCGAGCAATTCTTCCATGACAGAACTCATGTGATTATTAATGTGTTATTCTAGCCATTCGGAGGGATGCATAAAATCGTGAGATATAATCACGAGCTTTTCCCGGACCGATGGGTTGAGGGTTTACGATAGTGGGTGATAAAAGAACGAAAGTATTTATAAAATGCCAAAGCATTAATTTCGGCAAGGAGAAAAAAGGAATATTCGAAAGGAGATTTTTAGGGAACCACCTTATTTAAAGGGTATTCCACAATCCCTTCCGCTCCCATTGCCTTGAGGGCAGGAATTAAATCGCGCGATACCTTCTTTTCAATCACGGTTTCCACCGCTACCCAGTTATCATCAGCTAGTGATGAGACCGTTGGGTTACGCAGGGCAGGCATTTCTTTGAGAGCTTCTTCGAGCTTGGATCGTTCTAGGTTCAGTTTTAATCCGACCTTTCCATCTGCTTGCAAAGCAGCATCGAGCATAAGGGAAATGCTCTCAATCTTAGCACGCTTTTCAGGATTGGACCAGGCATCCTTGTTCGCAATTAATACCGTATTTGTCTCCATGAGGACATCCACAATACGTAATTTGTTCGCCCGCAGAGAACTTCCAGTCTCGGTGAGATCGACGATCGCATCGACAAGTTCGGGTACTTTTACCTCTGTCGCGCCCCAGGAAAATTCAACTTCCGCCTCGACTCCATGGGATGCCAAAAAGTTTTTAGTTACTTGAACAAGTTCAGTGGCAATTTTTTTACCCTGTAAATCTTTGACGGATTTTATTTCGGATGCTTCCGGCACAGCCAATACCCACTTGGAAATACGGTTAGATGCCCGACTGTAGACCAGATCGGTTACAACTTCGACATCCGATCCATTTTCCTTCACCCAGTCATGGCCAGTCAATCCGCAGTCAAAAAAGCCATCCTCCACATACCTGCTCATTTCCTGAGCCCGTACAAAACGGCCGTCAATGTCGGGGTCGTCCCAACTAGGCGTGTAAGAGCGTGAACCCTTGGTGATATTAAATCCAGCCCGGGCAAAGAGCTTGAGCGTGGCATCTTCCAAACTACCCTTAGGTAGTCCAAAACTTAACAAATTGGTCATCCGATCAATTAATAACAAAGACTGCCAATGGGGAAAAGCCTGTTTTCTACATTAGCAAATAAAGGGGCGATCTCAGCGGTAACGTTTCTGAGCGTCCTCCCAGGACTTGTGCATTTCCATCCTTCCAAAAATATCCTTCAATTTTTCGAGGTTTGGACCTTGGGGCGGTGTCGCTGTATAGGTGGCGTTCTTGATTAAACGAATCAGATCTAAATTACGTCGCAAATCCTCTCGGCGCTCATAAACGACACTGCAGAAACGCTTAGGGGTTATTCGTCCGGCATTGGCGATCAAGTTTTCCATGTCGCCATATTCTGTTAACCACTTGACCGCAGTCTTTGGACCCACACCATTTAGTCCCGGAATATTGTCTGATTGATCCCCTATGATAGCTAGGTAATCCAATACCGAATCGGGGGATACCCCAAATTTATCGGTCACACCAGCCTCGTCCATCATACGCCATCCCAGTCGTGGGTTTGCCGTGGGTGGAGGAAGCAATTGCTTTACACCTGGGCTAACCAGTTGGGCTAGGTCCTTGTCAGCAGAAACAATGGTAACTTCAGTCCCCTCCCCTTTGATCTCCATGGTTTTAGTCGCGATAAGATCATCGGCTTCCAGTCCCTCTTTCTCCGCCCATCCATATCCCATCGCCCCAGTGAGTTCCTTCACCCATTCGAGTTGCTCAGTAAATCCATCAGGCGGACTTCCCCGGTTTGCCTTGTACTCCGGCAAAATCTGTTCCCTCGCCGGACAACCACCCCGGTCAAAAAAGACCCAGGTTTCATCCGGAGAAAAATCATCCTCAAGTCGCCAAAAAGAACGTACCCATCCGTGTATCATATTGGTAGGAAATCCATCCGACCGAGATAATTCACGAATTCCGTAAAAAGCCCGAAAGGCAAGGTTGTGACCGTCACAAAGGAAGATTTTTTTCATGTCCCTTCCTTATCCTTGATGGATGGGCAAATGAGCAAGACCAAAGGCAAAAAGGATGGATCTTAGCTGCTTTCCCAGTCAAACAATTCAGCCAGGCAATACTCGGGAAAAGCCTGACCTATAAGTACTAGGGCGATTCGATTTTCCAAACCATTGGATTTACAGGTACCCGAACTTTTGAATAATTATCAGTGTAGGCAAAATAACTTCCATCCTTGAGATTGTCCATCAATACCCTCATCTCTCTACCCTCATTGCCAATATGAAAGTCCATATATTTTGGACGCAGAAAGTCGGCACAAACGAGCACTACGGCGTCTCCTTTCCTCCATGGGCAGCTGGTCGGTTGACTTGGCCGCAGGCGTACCCTCCCTTTCCGAATAGGTAAATACATGGGAATAACCAAAGAGAACAGCCACAAAGGTTTCACAAGTCTTGGCAAAATCTTCCTTCGTGTCCCCGAGAAATCCAACCATCAAGTCCGTACCAATTCAAAGGTCAGGAATAATCGCGGTTGCCCGTTTAAAAAAAGAATTCATTTCATCAAGATGGTACCTTCTCTTCATTCTTTTAAGTGTACGATTGCAACCTGCCTGGATCGGAAGATGAAGATATTGCATCAAAGGGTGCTTGGAATCTGCCATCCGTGGAAAGAGTTCTTCCGAAATGGCAAAAAGAATTAAAAACTAAGAACTTTCCCTCGCTACCTCAATCCTCGATCACGGGTGAATCGTTCCCATGCTTTGCCAGTAAAGCAAGCAACCGAAAGGCTTTAAAATAACGGGGAAAAAATACCATTGGATTGTTTAAGCATCGAAGTAACCACCCCAAATAAATGGCATCTGCCCACTTGGGTATTCTTGCTTGTTGTCCGGATAAAAAGGCCAACGCCGCTCCAGTACAGTAAATACTCGGGGAAAAAGTTAGGGTCTCCTTCAGATACAAGCCCAACCTTTCCTGAACTCCACCGCCTACTTGTATAAATACTGCAGTTGGCTTCCTTTCTTCAATTTGGGCAGCCAAATCCTCGTCTATTAATTTTCCAGAATTCTTGTATTGGGGAGCGATGTAACAATCGGCATCAACAATCTTTTGCCCATAAGTCTTTTGGATCCATGAAATATTGGCTTGGGCCTGGGCCTCGTCAGGCATCACCCAAAAGGCAGATTCTTTTTCCCAATCGGTACGATTCAAAATGGCTTCCAAAAATACCAGACCGGAAATTCTTGGAAGGTCAAATCTCTGTACCCATTTTTTCCACAAACAGAGCAATCCACTGTCGGGCAGAACCAAGTCGGATTGCACCAAGGCCCGACGGTACTCCGCACAGTTGCACAAATCATGAGCCAACCCCGGTCCCGAAGGTGCTGTAATCAGCCCACCTCCATGGGCAAGGGTACATGCATCGGAAAGTTCACCCCGAAAAAATTCAATACCAAGGGCATACTCGCCTGCCCTCTTCATACAAACGAACAAGCTATTGCCCGCGGAGCCGCTAATGCAATCCGCATGTACCTATCCTCTAGCAGGCAGACTTGGGAGGAAAAAGCACCTGCCCAATCGTGCGAAGAACAATTTCTACATCTAACCAAATTGACCAGTTCCCAACATAATTAAAATCGAGCTCAATACGTTTACTTACCAATTCAGGGTCAGTAAATTCTCCCCTCAATCCACGGCACTGAGCGGGCCCGGTTACCCCAGGCTTTACAAATTGGCGAACCCGATAGGCTTTATAATTTTGTTCAAACAAATAATCGTGCTCGGCGAGATACGGACGTGGACCGACTAGGCTCATATCCCCCTTCAAAACATTGATAAACTGGGGAAGTTCATCGATACTGAATCGACGCATAAAATGCCCAAAGGCAAAGATTCGCTCATCTCCTTCATGAGCTTGTACCGCTTCGTCACGAGTACCCTTCTCCGCGTGAGTCATCGAGCGAAACTTCCAAATCACAAAACGTTTGCCTCCTAACCCTACCCGTTCCTGCTTAAAAAAGATCGGTCCTGGGGCTTGTACTGTTTGAAATAATTTAACAAGCAACAAGCTGGGAGGAAGAAGAAGTAAAATCGCTGGTATGCTCAGGAATAGATCAAAACAACGCTTTATCATTTGATTAAACGGACTTTCCAAGGGTTCATTCAAAAGCGTAAAAAATTGCCTGCCTGATTCTTCCATAAAGACCAGACGAGCGTCGAACAAGGCGGATAAGTTATTGTAGATTAACACCCGACACCCATATTGCGTGGCCAATTCAGCAACTTTACTTACCCAATCTTCCATCAAACGATCGGGCAAAACCACTAATTGATGAATTCTATTTTCCTTAAGATAATTTTCCAACTCGTCGAAATAACCTAAGTCGGACAACCCTGGTATCGCCTGAGTTTTTCTTTTGGATGTAGAAAACACTCCGCTAAAAGAAAACCCGTTGGCGGTTTGCTGGAGCATCCAGAGGTTTAAATCTTTTACTGAGTGAGGATTTCCAATCAACAAGCTATCACGGTTCATTCCACGAAATCCAATCACCCGCTTAAAAATTCCTGGCAGGGCAAAATTTGCCCCGAGCAAAAGTGGCCAACAAATAATTATATAAAAAGCCAGAAACAAACGACTTGTTTCATTATCCTTAGTGGCGAAGTAAGATGTAAATACAAAGAAAGCAATAATCGCGGCCTGGAAATTTGCTTTATTAAAAGATTCACGAACTCTTTGCCATCCATTCTTAATGTAAAAAGCTCCATAATTTTGCAAAGTACCAAAGGTGGCAACCAGCAGACCCGCCATCGCAACCAATGCATAGTTCCATGGAAGGGTGATCAAAGAAAGTTCCCAACTCTCCCAAACATCAAGCGATGCCCAAAACCAAACAAAGACAAGTGCCAACAAGCAGAGTCTGTGCAATAAGGCATGCCCTTGATCCCTAGGATTTTGCATCTTGTGAATTTAGTAAATCTTGAAAGTTCATGCAAGGAGAGATTAGGTATTTATATCCACATTTATATAAATCGACCACTCCAACCTTTTCTTTAAATTCCTTGCTAATTTCATTTTTTTTTGAAAAGTTTGAAATCAATGCCCCACTTATCCCCCATAAACGGCAAACAATCCATTCAGGAAACTGAGCAAGCTATCGAAATCGAGTCCATCGATTTTTTCGTTAGGATGATGAGTATATTGGGGATGCCCAGATCGGTTGGAGAAATATACGGCTTACTTTATTTCTCTGCGGTTCCCCTGCCCATGGATCAAATTGTCTCAAGGTTGGGAATCAGTATAGGTTCAGCCAGCCAAGGATTGAAAACTCTTAGATCATTAAAGGCCGTTCGAACTAGCTATGTAGCTGGAGACCGCAGAGATCATTACCTCGCAGAAACCGAATTTCGTAGACTCTTCTCCAACTTCATTAAAGAAGAAATCATGCCCCATATGGAAAGCGCTAAAGAACGAATTGCCAAAATGGAAGAAGCTTTACCGGTGCAAGATGAGAAATCCGCAGAATTTTATAATATACGAATCGAGAAATTAAAACGTTTAACCCGGGCAGGCGGACGCCTTCTTCCCGCCTTGGCCGGACTCCTGAAACTTTAGAATAATGAACATTCAGGACGAAGAAATGAAAGACTGGGCGATTGGATGGTACTGCTTACGAGCCAAACCACGGCAAGAAATGGTGGCCTCCTCGACACTTTCAACTTTGAATAATGTCGAGGTTTTTCTTCCCCGGACCCAACGGGCAAAAAAAGTTAAACCCCAACCCCTCAAACCTCTTTTCCCCGGATATTTCTTCGCCCGTTTCGACCCAATCGAGCACTTGCGCAATGTTCATTATGCTCGTGGAGTCGCTTATGTGGTCAGAAGAAAAGGAATTCCTGTTCATGTTTCCCCACAAGTCATGATCGAACTTCGCTTGATTTCACCCGATGGAATCCTCGAAATTCCCGATGAACCTCATCGAGTTGGAGCCAAAATAAAAGTCATCTCTGGTTTATTTAAAGGAGATGAAGGAGTGGTCACCAAACTTGTGCCCGCTCGCGAACGTGTTCGTGTATTATTTGAAATTCTCGGCCGTCCCACCGAAGTGGAGATTGGCGAGCAAGAAGTAGACTTTCCCAGCGCCCATCCCATAGGGAATGGGTAATTTTTGCCAGATTACATATTAGTTTCTTCCCCTTATTGGCTTTGTTTCAAGCAAGCGGCCAAGGGCGGTAGCGTGGATAAAATCATTTATTACCCAAATTATTTAAGTGATCAGCATTCTAAATATTTAAACAAGAAAAGCTCTCCACCAAGCTCAGTAGCGTTGATAAACATTAGTATTTTCCCCTGCGGATAACATGTTCGGACTGCACCTTAGCTATCTCTTTTCTCTCTTTTGCCTGATCCTTTTTGGCTCAGCCTTCTTTACCGTCGATTTTTACCTTCCCAAAATCCGAAATTGGAAATCAGCAAAATTATTTCACCAATCCAAGATCTACTTGGACCAAACGATTGATAACGCAGGTGGATTATTGAATGAGGGTGTTCGAAAAGGACGCATCGCCCACCTGCTTAATCCACAGGACCAAGAAACCCTCTACAATTATGTGCGCCTACAATTCCGTACAAATCCGGCTCAAGCCCTACTTAAATGGTCCATTGCCCTGAAAAATATTGAAGATACGGAAAAAAGGTCGGAACTTTTGGAAAAAAGCCTGATCACTCTCAAAAATGATGAATTACCGCTACAAGACCGAAAAATCGCCGGGGAAGTGTCTTATCGAGAAATCAATCGTTTATTAACCAACCCCATCTGGTCATCCGACCCTGATAACATTCTTGTTTTTTGCGAATTGCTCGCAGAAACTGGCAAGGTCAAAGAAGCCCGTGAGAAACTTGTCGAATTGCTCGATGAATATCCTCTTTATCCGGAAGGCGTCTTCTTACTCACCCGATTAACAGTTCATTTAAAAGACGATTCCAAACTTCTGGAAATCGGCCGATCCTTGGCCTCCCTAAGTTCTCAAAGGAACCAGACTGGGGTAGATGCCATTCGCCACATGACCCTTCTCCATTTACTTAACCCATTATCTCCCCGAAGCTTGGATCGTTGTATCGAACTCCTACAATCCAACCCCGATGCACAACCCATTGATTACATGCGTTTACACGCGCTCCAGTATGCATCCACCAAGGATTTAAAAAAACGGGAAGAAATTATTTTTAAATGCTCCGCCCTTTTCGATATGGAGAATCGTAAAGAATTGCTTATTTTTTCCCGTTGGCTCGCTCGGTTAGGCGAATTCCCCAAGCTAATTGAATATCTGCCTGCTGCCAAAGCCCGGGTCGAAGAAGACCTCTTTAAATTAAGAATGAATGCATTGGCTCAAATAGGCGATTTAGAACGTATCCATACCGAAGTTGCCAACGCTCCCCTGATCCCAACTCTTTGGAGAATGGTGGTTGAAGCACGGGCCTATGCCATGCAAAGAAAGTATGAAGATTCAATTGCCGTGCTTGACCGCCTAATTCCCCTCCTAGGTGATGATCCCCGCGAAGTTCGGGGCGTTTGTCTCTACCTCGAAGCCTCCAATGATATCCGCGGGCTCTGTCATGTTTTGGAAAAATTGACAAAACAATCGATCCACGCACGATTCGCTTTAACAAAGCTGCTTGAACATCGTGCTGGTTCCGCCGAGCTTATGGAGCTTCAATCTTGGCTTGAAAAATTAGCTGAAATCAGTCCCGAAGACCCAGTCCTAAATATTTCGAACCTTTACTTAAAACTGCTCAGCCCCCAACTCCCGTCCCCTTCGAACGCCCTTAATGAATTAATCGATGAGGCCGTGTCCATGTCTGAACGTACCAACCTTCCCCAAGCTCGTATTACTCTTGCCCTGGGACATTTACGTAATGATGCACCCGACAAGTCCCTCGTTGCACTAGGCAGACCAGAAGACTGGCGCCAATGGTCAAACTCACGAGGAGCTTGGTCCTTTCTTGCCTCTCAAATTTATCGCTTAAACAAAGATTCCGAAAAATCCATGGTTTTAGGAAAAGGAGTAAACTTTGCCAAAATGGATCGGGCGGAAAAAGAAAGCCTTCAAGCCCTCTTCCCCGATCAATTCTAAACCCTTCGTGAGCACCGAACTTAACAGCCCAGCACCCCCCACAATTCCTACTGCTTCACAGGTCCCTCCTAAATGGAAAATCTGGCTCGGTGGCATCGCCCTGCTTCTTCCCTGGTGCCTTCTTCTTTTCCAACTCTCCTTTACCTGGGAGACCAACGAGCAGTATGCCCATGGATATCTCGTACCCCTGCTCTGCCTTTTTCTATTACTCAAGATTTATCCGAAAGATGAGGAAGTTGAATCACCCCAACATCGCTCCGCACTCCAAGGCAAATTCTGGTTAATTCTAGGTATTCCTATCCTGATCGCCTTTGTACCCGTATGGCTGGTTCGCGGAGCCAACTCCGATTGGCGCCTGATCAACTTTGTCCTCTTCGCTTTCGTTTTCGTTCTTTCACTTGTACATTGGTACGATGATGGCGGCTGGCGACGGATCAAACATTTACTCTTTCCACTACTCTTTTTTCTCGTTGCCATTCCCTGGCCCCTCAAGCGCGACCTCGAACTCACCCAATGGCTTCAGGAAAAAGTATCTTCCATCATTGTGGATATTTTACTCCTTATGGAACATGAGGCCCGTCTCGAAGGTACAGTGATTGATGTTGGCGTGTTTGGTAAAATTGGAGTCGACCAGGCGTGCAGCGGGATTAACGGACTACAAGCCTCCCTTGTCGTCACCCTTTTCCTAGGTGCCTATTATGGATTCAGCTGGATTAATCGTATTGTTCTTGCCCTTGCCGGTACTTTGGTTGCCCTTGCTTTCAATCTCGGACGTGCCTTCTCGCTCTCCTTCCTAAAGGTAAAAGGAAAAGGGCACTACCTAGATGACCCCCTCTTTTCACTCGCTGGTTGGTCTGCCCCCTCCGTACACGACCTTGCCGGATGGATTGAAACCGGGCTCATCTTTATAGCTATACTCCTCCTTGCACGCATGGCCAAAGGTGGTCTTTTCTTAACCACCCTATCGAACGAGCCCAACCGCTGGCTCAACCTGAGAAGTGCACCCAACCCCATCTTTAGCTTGCTGTCGATCGCCCTGCTTGGAGGAGGTGCCTATTGGGCAGAATCTCATTACCAAGGAACCGAAAAAAACCTCGCCGATCTGCCCAGTTTAGAAATCAACCTACTTGACCCCAATATCCTCAGCTCTGAGCAGGATATATCCCTTCAAGTCGCCGCCCAACTCCATTATGAAGAAGCCAGTTCCATCCAGTGGCAGGACCGATTTCGCAACGTAATTAATAACTACGGGCAAATGGTGATCAATCCCAATGCCGAATACTGGCAAGCCTTTCAAGCTCGCTGGGATTCTGGAGGTGCCTGCACCGCAGTTTTGTCCACCCACTCTCCCGAGTCCTGCCTCCCCTTAACCGGACTTACCCAAATCTCACCATCTCCTGGGCAAGACCCCGTACTGATTCCAGTTCAAGTGGATGACCGGGAAATTCTTTTTGAAGCCTATGAATTTTCCAGAGATTATCGTAAACTCTATGTCTTCCGCTGTTTTTGGCCAAAAAAACTTTCTTCCGGGCAACCCAATTTCTTTCCCCGCGGGGGCTACAGCTTTGATGGTCGCATAAAATCAGCCCTCGACGGACGACGGAATGTTGGCGGTACCATGCTCGCCCTTGCTCTAGCCAATGTCGATTCCCCGCAAACTGCGATTAACAAACTTCAGGCACTGGCCAACCAACGCCTAAATTTCGACAATAGATAAGCTCGGTAGCTCTGAATCGATTTTCCAAATCCTAAAAAAACTTTCGTTGAAAAAAAATACTACGATAATC
>ERZ887851.1144-NODE-1144-length-23878-cov-19.018260_pt1 | contig 23878 bp, 22 predicted proteins | sample MGYA00521100_ERZ887851 | MGnify/ENA primary metagenome ERZ887851 (study PRJEB32303, sample SAMEA104408602) | aquatic metagenome | biome: Brackish water; feature: Pelagic; material: water | place: Baltic Sea | collected 2014-06-06T16:11:00 | depth 11,444 m ... | reverse complement strand
AATGCCGTTTGGACGGCGAGACAGGTTGAATGTATTTTCCCGGATTCGTAGGACTCGTCCCAGTCGCTTTGCGACTGACCCTCTTTCCCAACAAACTTTACAAACTGAACAGAGTTTCTAAAGTTCGTCGATTGTCCCCTCACCCAGTCTCACTATTGGCCGTAGGCCAACCGTGAATTCTTTTTTCCCCGCCTATATTAAATGTCCATCGAGGCACCACAGGGCATTTTGAATATCCCGAATGCCACTTTACGTGTGGGGAAATTGGTTCTAGATAATACAGTGGGTGCTGATACGGTGCTCAATACTGTGGCTAGGAATACAGCTCTTCTTGTAGATTCCAACACGTATGTGGAAAACAAGAATTGGGACCTGAAGCTTCCCAACGCATGGGTCGGTGAATTTGAGTGCAATACATACACAACTGCTGACTATAGCGAATTCAATTTTTACAGTGAGGGGGCTACATCTAATACACAAGGGTACAATCTCACATTTAAGGATACCTCCTTGGAACTTAGATACGATGGTGGTTCAGCTCTCACGACTGTTACTATTCCCAGTATAAGCACTGCATCTCTCAGAAAAATACGTATTCTCTTCGAACGTACTACATTAAGTGTAGCCGTCGATGGAACTAATGTATTATCGTATAATGATACGGAAGGACCCAGAGCAAGGGTGTATAACGATACGACGGGTGGATTTATAAACTTTTTCACAACTGGTGGTGCGATCAAAAATGTAAGGATAGTTAATGAAAAATGGATGACTGATGGTACCGGTAACATTAACTACGTGGGAGGAAAGGTTGGTGTGGGGACCGACTCACCCACGGTGGCCCTAGATGTGGTGGGGGATCTCAAAGTCTCTGGAAACACCTTTTATTCAAATAATACATCTATTCACGTTGATTCCAACGTAGTCGTGGAGTTTACCGGACCTCATGGAAGGGAGCCAAAGGAAATGCCGCTCAAGAAGTTTCCCGAGATTGCTTTTGATGCTTCTAAATTGGACCGTAACGATACGACCAACACCTACGTGCAAGCGGGGTATACGGTGACGGCGAGTTCGGCTTTGAGTGGCTATCCCGGACACGAAGCGTTTAATGGCAAAATAAACACAGACTTAGATGCCTGGCGATCTCTTACTTTATACACAACTGGAACAGGTGCGTATTCTGTATCAACCAATAGTGTAACAGCCCTTGACGCACCTAGTGGAACGAGTACGACATATAACGGTGAATGGTTACAAATTCAAATGCCAAAAAGTATAAAACTCAGTCATTTCGTACTCCATTCACAAGGTCATGCAACCTTAGATTTATCATCCAGGTTACCTGGAACGGGTGTGATGGTAGGAAGTACCGACGGAAGTACATGGTATCTCCTAAAAAGGTTTGTAAATATCAGTCATCGTGATAGATTGGGAACTAAGATTTTCGTAGATACAAATACAACATCCTATTATAAATATTTCCGTATTCTTGCTGAAAAGACTTCACCGGATGGATTAACGTACGACACAGATGTCGCGATAGGTGAAATTCAATTCTACGGCTACGAAGAGCTTACCACAACTGTGGGTGACCTTTCCCTAGACACTACCCTAAAGTCTACGTTCAACTCCGTTCGTTCGAACAATTACGTGATGTATTTCGATGGGGAAGACCCAGCTGCCGGGAACGTCCCCAAGAATCTTGTGAATGATTCATCCATTAGTATCACTCCACATAATGTGGTCTTCGACGCTACAAACAATTGCTGGACCTTGGACGGGTCTACGCAGAGTAACGTAACCACGGGTTCCCTTGGACTTGTTGGGGATGTACCACACACAGTCTCCATGTGGGTAAATACCTCCAACTTAAACAATAACGTTCACTCTACGACTCTTTTCAGTTTAGCAGACGATTTTTCTTTATCGTTAAATAACGATAAACATATCAACGATTTTGATTTTTACTTGGCGAGTAATACGTGGAACAATATAACGTATGCGTACCAAGGTGAAGACGGATATAGAACTCTGTACTGTAACGGTAAAGAAGTTGCTAAAAAACAAAATGAAGATACACATGGATTGTACCCACCTTTTCCTATTTTAAATAATGATGGTGTTGCTGGTTATATGATCACCGCGAGTAGTGTTGGTTATAGTGAGCAGAGTGAAGAGTATCCTCCATGGGAAGCCTTTAATCATTCTTACACAACCAATCATAGCGATTTTTGGTGTTCACAAGAAGGAGTATCAATCTACAATTCTTCGGGTGATTACATAGGACAAAATAGTAGTAGTATCAGAAATTTAAGTAAAATGCATGGTGGAGATGGAACTGGAGTTTCTAACGGTGAATGGATCATGATGGAAGCTCCGTATAAATTATCTATTTACGGTGTATACTTGAGGGCTAGAAGTTCTCATGAATCTAGGGCACCGGGTAATTTTATCGTATATGGTTCTAACGACCCAATAAGCGGAAATTGGGACGTCATATTTACCGTAACAGGTGCAACACCTTCCGCGGGAAATTCGGAAACTAATGGACTCGTTGGTGGTACAAATTACCCCGGAAACGACGAAACTTCGACTGTATATGGTGTGGGTAAGGGTAAGGGATATAGATTTATAGCTCTTGTCACGACAAAAACAGCCGGTAATCCTTCCGGTGATCAGTGTGTTATGCTTGCTGAGTGTGCTTTCGTAGGAAACCGAGAAGGCGACCTGACCCGATTCCCCGAGCCGACGCGGGTCCTCAAGTATCCACACGTGACGATGACTGGTCCGGCTCAGAGGGGGTATGTGGCGACGGCAAGTAATGAGACTCTCACCGATGGTAATCGTGTGTGGCATATATTCGATGAAAATGATTCAACTTTCTGGAAGTCTGACGAAAGATACACTAGTGCAGGTGTAGAAAATACATCAAGCGGACTCACTGATACGTCTAGCACGGCACACGGTGGAGAATACGTTGTATTAGAATCACCAAACAAGCTCAACATCACAGGTTTTAATTTAACACGTGATGGTGGGAACACTGCAAGAAGTCCAGGTAGTATCGCTTTTCTTGGAAAAAATTCTGCACCCACTGTTACTACGGGTTGGACTTTAATCGCTCAACAAACTACAAGTACTTATACAAGCGACGTAACACCGCTTACTATATCTGGAAACTCGAATTATTTCAAGTATCACGCCGTCGTGATAAGGAGTATTGATGGTAATGGTCTTCGATTTCATATAAAAAATATAGAACTTCTCGGCACAGAAGAAAACACCGGCACCCCCGCGCGTGTCGGGCCATTCGATGGTAAGGTGGCGAACTTTAGGGTCTACGACCAGTACTTGGGTGACGAGCGGATCCAAGAGATTTACGATGCGCAAAAGGATGCGTTCGGGCACAAGAAATCCTCGATGACCTTCTACAAGGGTCGTATAGGTGTGGGCACGACTGAACCTGAAGGTGCTTTGACGGTCGTGGATGAAAACAAAACTTTAGAACGATTCCCCGCGAGGGCAGTCTCTGTGAACGATTCCTATATAGAAGGACAGGGACAATTTAACTTTTCATCAGCGGTAAGAGGGGAAGGTGACTTCAGCGACACGAATGCGTGGGCATCATTTAGTTCTGGACAGTACAGCATTTTAAATCCACCCCGCAATACACGATTATCTCATGATACTGATTATGGTGCGTGGATAAAAATGAAATCACCTACACCCATAAATGTGAAAAGTGTTAAGGTTGGTGGAAACCGCGCTTGGCAGCAAATCGGGGCGGATGGGTACAAGGGCAACGCTGGTCAATATTTCGGTAATGGTCTGACTCTCAATGAAGACGGAACGAGGGTGGCGGTAGGAACGATAAGTGCTAGTGGAACTACATTCATTTACGATTGGTCTGGAGAATCTGGTGAATGGGATCTTCATGGAGAACAAACTATTACGGGTTCGAGTGCTAATAGAGATGGATATGCGCAATCACTCTCTGGAGATGGTAAATATATAGCTATTGGAGGTCCGCATTATAGCTCATTGACGGGTCGTGTGAGGGTATTTGCCGCTAACATAGAAACAGGTACAGCTAGTAATGTACCTACATGGACTCAGGTTGGAAATGATCTAACTGGTGTAAGTACTAATACCGAATTCGGGTTTAGTGTATCTCTCGACAGAACAGGTGAAACCTTAGCTGTAGGTGAGTACAAGGATGACACGGCAGCCACAGACCACGGTCGCGTGACTATTTGGACACGATCGGGTTCAACATGGACTTTGAGAGCAACTATAATCCAGGATGGAACTCCAAATGCCAACCAATTAGTTGGTTGGCAGACTAAACTTTCCCAGGATGGTCAGTACATGATTCACGGTGGCCCAGGGTTCAGCGCACCCTCGAACAACAAGGGTTACGTCGCAGTATGGAAAAGAAATGCAGATGAATCGTGGTCTTTACGACAGGCGTTTGTTGATTCTGGAAATACCAGGTTAGGTGTGGGTGTTGGTATTTCCAATGGTGGTACTTATATCTGTATGTCCGCACCCTATGACGCCACTCGGGGTTCTAATACTGGACGTGTAGATATGTATAAATGGGATGGAAGTTCTTATGTCAGTGTGGGTTCAGAGTATAACCGAAGCACTGATGATGACCATTTCGGACAATCGTGTGATTTAAGTGCGGATGGGCATCGATTAGTCATAGGTGCAGGATTGGATGATATGGCAGCATCAAATGCGGGTAGGGTATATAGTTTCGAATGGGACGGAAATAGATATAATAGAATGCGTCCCCATTTAGAGTTTGACGATACCGGTACTGTCAACTCATATTTGGGTAACGATAATACTTCGGGGGTACGGTTATCTGCAGACGGTTCTGCGGTTGGTTTCGGTATGATTTATTATGACGGAAATCGTGGTAAATGGAAAGTATTTGGTTTCGCCAAAAATGTCAAGGGTGTCTGGGGAAGTAATGATGATATAAATTGGACGAAACTCACGAACGAAGCTAAAATTTTCGGAAAAGAAGGTCGTAAGGGGTCGGGGCGAGTTGCGTATGTTGATTACGACATAGATACAAATGATTATTACAAGTACCACGCAATAGTTGCGGATAATCACACACAATTAACCGACACCAGTTTTCATGGTTTTAGAAAACAAGAGTCTAGTACTCTTCATGACGGTAATTTGACCCTCACCAAGAACTTGGATGTTCCTAGGATCGGGCCACCCCTAGATGCTGATGATACACCCCGAAGGGACCGACTCGTCGTGGAATACAACACCTCGACCAACCCCACCTTTGATGGGGCTGTGCGGGACACGAGTGGGAGGGGGAATGATGGGGTGTTCTACAATGGAGCCTACTATGATGCGGCCCAAAAGGCTTTTGAGTTTGATGGGACGGATGATTCTATAGACGGAAAGCTAAATAATAGTGGTGATTTCGATTTTACCACATCTTTCTGGGTCAGGCGCACCTATGGTGGATCGGGTGGTGCTTCAGCCTTTTTCTTTTTAGGAAATGAAGTCGCTGGCCAGGGTATAGGAATTGATGCGTATGACGCCGGGAGTTTATATTTTTATACGTACAGTGGTCATACTATCCTAGATTCAAACGGCACGACGGTTCACTTCCCTATAGGAAACTGGGTTCATGTAGTAGCTAGTAGGAAAATGGGTACACCAACAGACGGACTAACGTTTAAATTTTATGTAAATGGCCAAGACGTGACAAGTGACTTCACTTTTGGTAATGGTTCAGGAAACGCCTTAACACTTCCATCTAACGCCCCATTTCAATTAGGCTATAGAACAAATGGTACCAGTCGAACTTTCCATATGAACGGTAAAATTTCAAACTTCAAACTCTATGACACAGTCCTCACCGCCCAAGAGGTTAAGACCCTCTACGATATGGGTCGCACGGGGAGTGTGGCGAACCCCCAAACTTTACAAATTGCATCATCTTTGGATGTGCGGGGGAATATTTACGGTGGGTGTCCGGTGTTTTTTAGTTGCACAGCTGGCTCCGCCACTGGGGTAGGTGCATCGATGAACTGGAATAGGGTTCATATTAACAAGGGTAATGGAATAGCGGGTACGACATTCACAGCCCCAGTAGAAGGGTATTATAATATGAATGTCCAAGCTTATAACTCAAGCGGTGGGTACAATACTGCAGCGTTAAGATGGATGCTCAATGGGGTAGACGATGGTGTGAGTGAGCACAATCAATCCGATGGTAACATGTATGCTCGAAGTGAGGGTCTAAAACATCTTTCTGGTGGTCTGATCGTATATATGAGACGTGGTGATTATATTCAAGTCGTGAATACTTCACAGGCCGGTGTGAACATAGCAGGCAGTCACAATAGATTTAATGGATTTTATTTATCCAACTAATATAAGTATGGATCAAGATATGCTACATACCAATTTCGTTTCTGAAATTATACTTTCGTGGAACCCACAACCAGAATGGTACAGATGTAACACTTCATGGGAATCCATTGAAGTTCCGGAAGGCTATGAAAAACCCCCAAAGGAGGAGTTTGAGGCGAAACTCCAAGAACTCATAGATGCCCAACCCCTCAAGGAACTTCGCGCCGAGCGGAACACCCTCCTCGAACAGACCGATCGGTATGCTACCCTCGATTATCCTCACTCTAATTTAGTGGTGCAACAGACCTGGTTTAATTACCGCCAAGCTCTCAGGGATCTTCCCACGGCGACCGAAGATCCAGCGAACCCTGTTTGGCCAACTGCCCCGACTGCATAAATCTAAATTTTCATTATTTTAAAATTATACAGACCAGGTAACGTTTTCGGCATGACATTAAAAGAAATACTAATACGTTTATCGGCATTATTTGAATCATATGAATGTCCAATATGTGATTGACATTCATAAGAGTGTGACTTAGTTTGAGATTTATCAATTATATCAAAACACGACCGTTTTAAACGTGTTTCATGTTCATGAGGAAATATGTAAGATCCAATTTGAGGACAAAACGGGTGCGACGGAGGCACCATACGAGAGGCGTTTTCTCACAACCGATGGCACCCAAACAGATGAAGCCAATGCGGTGCACATAGCGGCCTTCGTGGGGTGCACGTACCATTGTGGCTAAGTCTCAATTTTTCCTCAATAAACATTTCCTCCAAAGTGCAACCCACTTTGTAAGAAAATCTGGACTTTTTCAGTGTTTAAAAAAAACTCCCCCTATAATAACTATGGCTGAACTCGGCGAAGGACTCAGTGGGTATCTCGATGTCCAAGATGCGACCCTTCGTGCTCCCAGGCTCGAGGCTGTTTCCAACATTGGCATCGCGAATACTGCTCCCCGACACGCCTTTTCCGTAGGCTCGAATCTATACGTCAGCACAGAATCTTCGAATGTCCTCACAGTCAACGGGAATGTCGCATGTGAAGGCATCAAAATGGGACTCATCGAAATCACACCCTCCTATGACCTCGCAGCCGTTTCTAACGTCGGGAACGTCACTCAGAGCACCATTCAATTCAGTAACGCCACCACGGGGTTCGTGACCACATCGAATGTGGAAATTGGAGGGGATCTCGTGGTGTCCGGAAATACGACGGTTTCGACTGATTTAACGGTGTCCGCGAACGCTCAGATCGGTCGGGATCTCGTGGTGTCCGGAAATACGACGGTTTCGACTGATTTAACGGTGTCCGGAAATACGACGGTTTCGACTGATTTAACGGTGTCCGCAAATGCTACGGTGGCGGATACACTCACAATTTCCGAACATTTAATCGCATCGAAAGAAGCGACCGTCACGGGTAATTTACACGTCACCACGATTCGATCGGACTCCAACGTGGTCACCGAATACACGGGACCCCACGATCGACCCCTGCGGAAGTACCCGGAGGTGGCTTTAAGTGTCACGTCCGAAAGCGCATCAGGTGAATATGGGTACAAGGTGAGTTGGAGTAGTATTTATGATAATGGAAATAACGTGAATGAACGCCCTTTTCGGGCATTCGATGGAGATATAGGAAACACCGGAATAGCGTGGATGGTTCCTAGCGGAGTGTATGGATCGGATGGAACGTACGCACAAAATCCCCCTAGAAATTTAGGAACTGCTACGGGTAGCTCTACAACTGTGAATGGTGAATATATTATACTCCAAACACCAAATAAAATAAAAGTAAAACATTTCAGAATCTCTGATAGATCTACTAACACGGATAGAGCCGCCGAGGCTGGTAAATTATACGGAAGTAACGATGGTTCAACGTGGTACGAACTTGCGAGTTTTTCGGGATTAACCTACTTTGATGGTGATTATTACAATACTGTGCAGGTAAACGCAGCTACATACTATGATAGGTTAGCACTCGTTGTCACAAACTCTACAGCCACTTCAACTACATATATGGGTATAGGAGAACTCGAATACTACGGCTACGAAGAAGGTGACAGTTCCCTAGACACCACCCTAAAGACCGTGTACAACGTGCCGGCGACCACGGGGACCCAGTTGGAGGTCTACTATGATGGGCAAGACTACACGAGTGGTTCCACTATTACTGATAAAGTCGCTAATGCTAATGCTACAATTTCATCCGGTAGTGATATAACTTTTGATTCGACGTGGAAAGCGTGGACTTTTAGTAGTAGTACGACCAGAACTCAATCGCTTAGGTCGGGAACGTTACCAACATCCCTGACAAGTAGTAGCTCTATTTCAGCCGCGTTATGGTTTAAATTTGGTACCACGATGGGTGATCGAGCATTCTTTCACATTGCCGATCCACAAGCAAGTCGAACGGCTAATCAAATTTTAGAGATCCGTGGGAACGTAAGTCAGGGTTATCGTTTCCAGATTTGGGATGGACAATACACGTGGCAATTTAACCCACCATTTTTTAATAATAATTCCTATGATATCCCGACGGGGGAATGGTATCATCTCGCTATGTCTATAACAGACAGTAGCGTCACTGGTAGGAAACTATATTTTAACGGTGTAGAATGTGATTTAATAGACGGATCTCGTTTAACGGTTGCAACTGCTTCAGAACTAAATCTTCCATCCGACGCAGTGCTCGAATTAGGAAGACGACCCGGTGAAGGTGTTGGAAATACTGTACATGACGCCGGTAACGAATTCGACGGCTCCATCGCGAACTTCCGTCTCTACTCCAAGGCCCTGAACGCCGACCAAGTGAAGGAACTCTACGATTACCAAAAAGACTATTTCTTGGGGTCCAAGTCCCAAGTGACCCTGTACAAGGGACACTTGGGCGTGGGGGTCACCGAACCCTCGGGCCAATTGGAACTCGCGGGAGATGAGCGGATTCAAGCGTATCCTCCAGGTCCTATGAGTGGGTACGAGACTTTGATTCCGGGTCATGGGGTGTTTTGTGCGAGTGCGAGTAGTCAACATAGCAGTAGCTATGCCCCCTGGAAAGCATTTCGTAAAATTTGGGATAGTGACGATCTGGGTTGGGCATCTGGGCCCAATACAGTGACTGCCGCAACTGGTCTTCCAAGCTCAACGGCTGCTAATTTTCAAGGTATACTTGGTAATTGGTTACAACTCAAATTACCTTACAAAATATATTTAAAACAATTTAAATTTGAATCGCGTGACAATGTTTTCTTTGCACCCGAAGAATTACCAGGTAGTGGAATTGTGTATGGAAGTAACGATGAAGTAAACTGGGACGTCGTTCATTCGTTTAATGGTGTAGATTATGGGGGTGCATCGGGAACAACTCGCCCAATATTTACAGTTAATACTACTACTTCGTATAGTATATTCAGAGTTCTGGTAACTAAAAATTATTTACCCAACACCACCACTGCAACACTGGCATGGGCGGGTATTCCCGCGTGGCGTCTCTTCGGCACCCCCGGTCCCACGACCCTCGATAAGGGTTCGCTGACTCTAGGGAGATCCCTCGATGTTCCCCGCATTTCGCGGTACGACGTGGATACGGAAACCCCTAGGCCGGAGAAGTTGGTGGTGGATTTCGATACCACCGTCAATTCCTCACCCACAGATATCTCGGGGAAGGGGAATCATGGGACGTTTATAAACGGTGCCTCCTATTCCCCAGCGGATAAGGCGTTTAAATTTGGTGTGTCAGGTGAGTATAGCCAAACAAGAATCGCTATAGCCGGTGGGAATATGACTTGGACCCAAAGTATGTGGTTTAAGGTAACCGCGTTTCCAACAGATTCAAGTCATTATGCGGTCTTATCCTTTTTTGGAAATAAAACTTCGTTGTCGGGTCATATTATGAGTTATAAGTCGGGTGAATTTTGGCAAGATTGGTATGGCAACGGTGTGAAATCCAATTATACATTTGAAGTTGGTAAATGGTATCATATAGTATCAGTTTATCACGGAAATACTTCAACAGACGCGAATGTAAGGTCATCTATGTACATAAACGGCGTTAAACAAACACTCCTTTGGTATTCAGCAATATCCGATCCAATGACTCTACCAACTAACACCTTTTACGAATTAGCCGACTATATTAACAGTAGTAATATAAGACACAACGGTTTAATCTCCAACCCCAAATTCTACTTAGTCGCCCTAGAACCCTCGGAGGTCAAGAAACTCTACAACTTGGGCCGAACCGGGCGGTCCATGGTCATCAGCGACACGGCCGTCGGGATCGGGAAAGCTCCCGAGTCAAATTTTGATGTTAGGGGTATAGGAACATTTCAAAGAATAGGAATTGGGGTAGTACCGAAAAATCCGAGCTTTACGAATTCAGTATTAGATAATCACACAAGAAGAAATATGATACCCACCTTAACAATGTACGAGACCATGCTCGATACCGAGGCAGGTCCTACAATTAGAATGCAATCTAATCACGGTACATGGGATCTAATGGCAAATGAAAATAACGATCATTCATTTGATTTTGATTTCGATGGAGTAAACGTAGGATATCTTCGAACGGCCGCGACTGATAAAGATATGAATAATTTTACGGGTCAACATAGATGTTTTATTAAAGATGTACCATTTACTCAAGTTAGTGAAATGGAAGGTCTTATCGTCTCATCTGATCAGAACAAGTACATTAGGATGAGTAAAGGTACCGAGACTGGTTCTAATGCAATAACAACAAACGAGTCGTTACCGATCGTATCCCTCTCGAAAACACATTGGGATAAAAAGTGTTTCGGTGTCATTTCAGCCTCCGAAGATCCAGAAAAAAGATTTGATGCGTATGGATGTTTCACAACACCTTTTGAAAAAGAAGAGGGTGATACTCGTGTCTATATCAATTCTGTCGGTGAAGGTGCTATTTGGGTGGCGAATACCAACGGATCCCTCGAAGCGGGTGATTATATATCAACCTCGGATATTTCAGGGTACGGTCAACGCCAAGATTCGGATTACCTTAAAAATTATACAGTGGCCAAAATAACTATGGATTGTGATTTCAACCCAGTGAGTCAACCCATAGAAGTTATCAAAAAGGATGAAGATGGGAAAAACGTTCTCGATGCATATGGACAGATCCAATGGGAGAACCATACTACAGAAACGGAAAAGGCATATAAGATAAGGTACCTCGATGCATCAGGCGCTCAAACTGACGAATCCAATGCGGTCCACATCGCAGCCTTTGTTGGGTGTACATACCACTGTGGCTAACCAGTGAAGTTCTATGAACTTCCAAGCTTAAAAATAAACTCTCACTATATTATAAAATGTCTGGTGGTATTGCCCAACTCGTCGCCGTAGGTGCCCAGGATGTACACCTCGTTGGCCAGCCCGAGGTGTCTTTCTTTAGGTCCACCTATAAGCGTCATACGAATTTCTCCCAAACTGTCGAGCGTCAGGTCATTCAGGGCAACGTCTCAAATGGTGGTATGTCCACCGTTCGCTTCGAGCGCAAGGGTGACATGCTCGGTTATGTCTATATTGTTCCCAATAACGGAACCAAGACTCTTGATTACAATGCTATCGACTGGCGTACAAAAATTTCCAAGGTTGAACTTCTCATAGGTGGCCAGGTCATTGATGAACAGGATTCCCTTTTCTCAACTCTGATCGCCCCCTCTCTCTACGCTACTTCTTCTTCCAAGTCTGTAGCTGGTAATCTTTTTGGTGGAGGTGGCAACAGTCGATTCTATCCTCTCCGTTTCGCTTTCTGTGAGAACTGGCAATCGGCCCTCCCCCTCATCGCCCTCCAATATCACGATATCGAGCTTCGAATTACTTGGGGAACCACCGCTATCGCGGACAGTGCCAAGTGGGATGTATATGCCAATTATGCCTATCTTGACACCGAGGAACGTGAGATGTTTGCTGCTCAGCCTCAGAACATGATCATGACCCAGGTCCAGAAGGCTATATCCTCTGGATCCAAGATTCAGGAGCTTAACTTCAACCACCCTGTGAAGCTTCTGGCTGCTGCGGGTGCTGCCAATCTCCCCATTCTTGGGGACAATAATAAGCTCAAGCTCCAGATTAACGGTACCGACGTCGCCGACTTCAAGTTCGCTGACCCCCACTTCACCACTGTACCCCTCTTCTACCACTCCTCCAACGGTGTCTCTTCCACCGCCAAGAAGCTCTTCTTCTATCCCTTCTGCTTAGATGCTGGAAAGCTCCAGCCTACTGGTTCGCTTAACTTTTCCCGCCTCGACTCTGCTCGTATCGTGAATGATACCGCGGACTCCGATAATGATATTTATGCCGTAAATTTCAATGTACTCCGTATTGAGAATGGTATGGGTGGTCTTTTATATTCTAACTAATTACTATATGTGGAAAGTTATATTTCTTCTCGCCATCGTTTTTGTATTGACGTACGATCCTAATTCCAGGACACTCGAAAAGTTTGTCGGTGAGCCCCAGGTGTCTCCATCGACAGATAAATCATGTGAACACGCGCATTACGAATCCGTTCAGTTTGCTCAGTCTCCCTACGAATGCCCCGTACCAGGTAAAACTAAAATGGGGGTAGTGATGTAGAAAGCTTAAAAAGAAAACCACACGTACCAGTATAATGATTCCCGTGAATCGTGACACTATCATGACTGTCGCCGTAATTGTGTGTGCCCTTGGTATTATATTCCTATTTAAGGAACTCAACAAGACTAAGGATGATATGAATGCCTTCAAGGTATTTTCCACCCAGGTCGTTAAGCGCCTAACCCCCGCACCAGATCCCGCGCCGGAGCCAGAGCCAGAGCCAAAGTCAGAGCCAGTCGCTGAAGAAAAGAAGGAAGAATAAACATGTCATCCTATTATAACTTGCGAATGCGCAATGAAAAAGTACAAAGCGATTGCCGTACCAGTCAGTTTTGCCGATGGGAAACCTAAATTTCTCACGGTGAGGGACTGGAGATATAAAGATTGGATTTTCGTCACAGGTGGATGTCGAAGAAGAGAGATATTTAATCCACTTCGTTGTGCCCTTCGGGAACTTGAAGAGGAAACTAGGGGTGTTGTCGCCCTAAAAAATGGTGAATATACAGAATTTAAATTTACAGTTAGGGAAAGCCCAACCGTAGAACTTGAATACAATGTTTTTATATTTTTCGTTAATTTCACCAAATCTGAGCAACAAACGCAAATTAGAAAGTTTTACGAAGAAAAATACAAGATGAATCTCAGGAAGGCTCAAAAACAACCCATTCGAAAAACATATGACGAAAACGATTATATGAGTTATGATACTCTAGATGAATTTAACTCACGTAAGCGTTGGAAACTGATAATAGACAACGTTCTAAAAAATCCACAATTTTACTCCTGTATGACTTCTTTGAATAGAAAAACATTTTCTATAAAATAATGAAGTCGAAGGCTTATATTTTACGCCAGATTAGCGAACTTCTCGAGAAGAACCGTGGCTTATGTGAAGAAGAGGTTGAAGAATGGATTGAAGAAAATAAGATAAAAACTGTATATGAATTATTAATTATAAAGAAGGAACTTTCTCAGGGAAAGGAATATAGAGATGTTTCTTGTATGCGATGGTTTAGAGAGTAGAGGCGCACTATAAGTATGTTTAAGAGTTGGTGCGCATCTCAAAAATTTACTCATGCAACCAATCTATCACATGTGCTCATGGACGGTGGTGTCCTCTCCGTGCCATTTGATAAATTGAACGAGTTCCATGAAAGGTACGTAGAATCAGTAAAACGTGGGGAGCGTCTCTATGTCGTTGAACAGAAAAGTGAAAAATACAACTTCTTTGTTGATATAGACTACAAGGACCGAGAGTCACTCAGTATTGACGAGGTAAAAGACATTTGTAAGGTTATCTGTGATAAAGTGAAGCGACATGGTGGTAGAGAATGTATCATTTCTGTTGCTCCCCCAAAGAAGAGTGGGAATCTCACTAAAACAGGTGTTCATCTCAATTGGCCTAATTTCGTTGTGGATCAAGTTTCTGCTATTGCCCTCCGTGAGCATATTCTCATAGCTCTTTCCAAAGCTAAGGGTAGTATAGACTGGAATGAAATCATAGATGCTGCTGTGTATGGGAATGCAGAAAGAAAAACAAAGGGTAGTGGATTTAGGATGCCTTGGTCCTATAAAAGAGCTAAACATGACGCATGTGGTGGTCGAGGGTGTGCACACTGTGACAAAGGTAAAGTTGATCAGCTCGCATATCTCCCCTTTTTTGTGTATAAACCTGGACCACCTCTGAGTGCTATTCTCAATATTAGTCAGGATCCAAGCCTCGAAATACTTAAAATGGCTACTGTTCGTACAAATGAACCTCAGATTACACACATAGAACCACCATCAATAAAAATTAAGGAGGGGGCATTCACAAAAGAAGAGACTAAAGATGAACTTTATGACGATGAACTAAAAAATATGGTGGAAACTTTTATTCGAACAAACTTAGAAGGTCAAAATAATGCGTATGTCCAAAAATTGTTCAAGCGACGGGACACATATCTCGTATCTACAAATTCTAAATACTGTGAAAATCTTAAACGTGATCATGGTTCAAATCATGTGTGGTTCATAATAAGTGGTCAAACTATTTTACAAAAGTGTTTCTGTGTATGTGAAACTCTCAGGGGACGCCGAGATGGTTTCTGTAAAGACTTTTGTGGTCGAAGACATCAATTGTCACGGACAATCGTAGATCGTCTCTATCCCAAAAAGGAGGAACTGAAGAAGTGTCCAGAAATCAAAAAGTTTGTAGATAAGCCACCACTAAATCAAAATAATGTGAAACCCCATTTAGAACTGTTCATTAAAAAAAGTATGAAAGCTCCAGAAGATACACAAGTTGTGAGCATTAGAAAGGATAAAAATAAGTTTGTGGCACTCACTACATCTACATATTGTGAATCAATCAAGGGGAGTCACGAGGATGTGGTGATGTCATACATCATAAATGGGAAGGAAATTAAGCAATTATGTCCTAAATGCAAAAAGAACACCTCTAGAACTCATTGTTTGCACATGAATATCGTAAAACTACTTAAACAATAATCTCTCCTTAACCATAAATGATTACTCGTTCAGGACGCAAGATAAAGAAGCCCAAGATTTTCCAGCCAACTGAGACTGATTTTGTTGATGATTACGGCTCTGATGAGCATAACACAGACATAGATTCCGAATTTGATACTGGAGATGAGTGCTATTCAGATGAGAGTGAGGAGGAATGTGATAGTGATGCTGACGAAAATGGTAATCTCAAGGATTTTGTTGTTGATGATGAGAGTGAAAGTGAGGAAGAAGACGCTTAAAAAAAACGAAAACTATATTAGAAAATGGAAACTGATATAGGAAATCCCATCGAATATGACCCCAAAGTTGATGAGCCTCCTCCTCAAACTCCAATGGTTCAGGATGAGCATCCTCAATATTACATGGATTATCACATGCCCCCACACCCGCCACAACTAGAAAAGGATAAATTTGACCTTTTCGAGAAAGTGGATAAATCAACTTGGATTATAGCTTTCGCTGTATTTTTACTTGGATTTTTTATGGGTAAAACAATGCAACCTGTGATTCTCAGATACACTTAATCTATAAGAAACTTTTCATCAATGTTAAGTTCAAGGGTAGTTTCACCCAGACGCCTCTGTAACTTTTCATCTGATGTTTCATCGGGGATTTCTATTTTACCACTCTCATGTGGATAACCATGAAGCCAATGTTCCTCTGGAATACTAGAGTAGGCAACAAATTTCCCGATATCTCCATATTTTGGAGGGATGAAATGATCCACAAACGGTCCTCTATATGTATCTTCTATGAAACCGTCAGTAGTACTGACATTTTCTTTAGGTTTAGGTTTAGACTTTTTGTTTTGTAATTCAAACTTAGGATTAGAAAACAAAATAAAAAAAGCACTTACTAAGATGGCTGTGATAATAATACCTATCATTTGTTTATTGTATATGAATATTTTTTAACACTCCTTAGAGGTGACCTCTTCACCTTCCTCCTCTGTGATTTCTCCCATCTTTCCATTGGTAGAATCCTCCCGCTGCTTACGTCGCTCCTCGAGTTCAGCGGCTACGATCGCATCAGCCTCCTTGACGAGTTCCTCCATGGGAGTATCGGGCTTCTCCTTCTGAAGCTTCTCTAGGATTTCTGCGGGATGGGACACGGGGGCCTCATCGGGCTTCGTGTAGAACTTGGAATTTTCATCACCAGGTGCATAAGCCTTGGCATTTGTCATAGCCTCCTTACGATCATGGAACATGCGAGCTGCCTGTGCCTGGTTTTCCTTGTAACCAGTCATAATCTCTTCGAGTTTCTCGTTAGAGTAATGCACATCATCGATCTTACTGGAATCGGGGGGAATTAGAAGCCACTTGTACATATCAACGACATAAATATCGAAAGTGGGATCCTCCTTCTGGAGGCGCTTCGCATGGTTAGCAGCCTCGTCACGAGTGGAGAAAGCACCACGAATCTTGATACCAAACTTGTCATTCTTCTGTGGAGCCTCGGGTCCTATGACTGAGAGACAAGCAAAAACTTGACCAGGTACAGTAGTATAATCGGTTTCGAGCGACATTATAATAATATTAAGAATCAAAACTTTAAGCCCTAAGTTAAACATCCGATCAGGGAGATAATAAACAATGACCAAATATACGTATTTACAACTCGTGACACTCACTCATGACATCAGGGGTATTATTACGATTTTGAATCGCGAGCTATCTAATTGTATGTTTGATTTCAATACAGAACACACTGACGGACGACGAAATAGTGTATCCGATGAGGATGTAATTAGTGATCACATCATTACTAAATTCCCCAATGTGTTTAGAAAATCTGAACCACGAGAGTTGGGGGATATTTGGTTCGGCACGTATCCTATTAATATTAAGGTTGTTAAGGATCGTCCAAGTCAAGCAAACAATCTTGTTGGTACTACACATTTCGTCAAGTATGTCCTAAATGATCCGAGGTGTAGAGATCATCCTTCTATAGCTACATCTTTGATTAATACACCGCATGATCGTATTCTCAAGCATTACGGTGTAATTATTGTTACCAAAGAAACATCTCGTGCTTGGGTTGGTAACTTTGATGAAATTCCAGAACAAAATATAAAAGTAAATCCATCAAATGGGATTCAAATTACATGGCCTAGTGGTCACATTAAAAGATCAAATCAGGAATACAGAGGATTGATGGAATCGAAGATCTTAGAGCTTATGAGAAAATGGGCCGAACCGCTTAAAGTTTGGGAGCGAGAAATAGAGAGAAGAGCCAATGAGCAAAGAGCTGGGACAATTCTTCACGATCAATGAAGGATTGCAGCAATATGTATTTGATCATGTGGAACACAAGGGTGCTCAACTTCTGGAACCATCATTTGGTTCTGGACATTTGTTGAAGAAGTTTTTGGAGAGTGATGCTGATTATCCCATGGAATGTTATGAGATTGATTCAAGTATAAAACCATGTATAAATTTTAATGATAATCAAAGAATTGTATATGGTGATTTTATGTCTCACAAGTTTGATAAAAAATTTAAAACAATTATCGGTAATCCTCCATATGTCAAACAAAGTAAAGGTAACTTATATATCCAATTTATTGAGAAGTGTTATCATCTTTTAGACGACGACGGAGAATTTATTTTTATAGTTCCTTCAGACTTTATAAAATTGACGAGTGCTTCAAAGATCATAACTGAAATGATTCGAACGGGATCATTCACCCACTTCCACTTTCCAAATGACGAAAAACTTTTTGACTCTGCAAGTGTTGATGTAGTTGTATTCAGATATCAAAGGGGGGTTTGTCAAGATATAGTTAATGTCGGTGGCGATCTGAAATATTGTAATGTAATTGATGGAATTCTTACACTAAATGATACACCTCAACGTGGTAATATAGTGTCAAACGTGTTTAGTACATATGTTGGTCTGGTTTCAGGTAGAGATGAAGTGTATAAGATGCCATTTGGTATGACAGATGTACTTGTCGATGAAAATAATATCGAAAAGTTTATATTTCCAACTAAATTTCCAACTGAAAATGAAAAGATTGACAAACATCTCATGAAACATAAGGATGAACTTTTGGGTAGAAAAATAAAAAAGTTTAATGAAAATAATTGGTTCGAGTGGGGTGCCCCTCGAAATATTAAAACGATGGAAGAACATAAGGGGCGACCGTGTATCTATGTCAGAAATCTCACGAGAAATACAAACGTTGCATTCAAGGGAACTGTCACATATTTTGGTGGAAAGTTATTGTGTCTTATTCCACACACAGAAATAGATCTAGACAACATTGTAACATATTTGAATAGTGATACGTTCAAGAATAATTATATGTATGCCGGTCGTTTCAAAATAGGACAACGACAATTGGCAAATGCGATCCTAAGTGAGTTAAAAAAATCATGAAATGTAAGAAGTATGGATGAGATTCGTAAGAACCATAACGAGGCCAAACGTGCATTGATTCAATCTGTAGCACATGAGGGTCAGCATATACTTGACGTGGGTTGTGGTTTTGGTGGTGATTTACAAAAGTGGCACAGGTGTGGTGTGAATATAAATATGTGTGACCCAGAACCTTCAGCTCTCGAAGAGGCGCGTTCTCGTGCTAAAAATATGCGTATGAGGGTTAATTTTTATGAGGGTGATATTCATGCATGTCCAAACAGAAAGTTTGATATTGTATGTTTTAATTTTTCACTTCACTATATATTTGCTACAAAACGTCTATTTATGAATTCCCTCAGGGAAATTAAGAAGCGAATAAAACCTGGTGGTCTCTTCATAGGAATCATACCAGACTCAGAAAAGATCATATTCAAAACTCCATATGTGGATGAGGCTGGTAACTTTTTTAAACTTAAGGCTCATGGTAATGGTGACTTTGGAGAAAAGTTATTTGTTCATTTAACAGATACTCCGTATTATGCAGATGGACCTAAATCGGAGCCGGTGGCGTATAAAGATTTATTAGTGACACACGCTGAAGATCATGGTTTTAAATTACAACTTTGGGAAGGGCTCAGAGGAAATCCCATCTCAGAATTGTATAGTAAATTTATCTTCGTCTATGATAGATGATAGTACTACTTTTAATAAATCTATGGATTCTCTATATAACTAGAGATGCACCTAGACTCATAGCTGTCAAAGAAAAGTACCGCATTCTTCGGGAACACATCCGTACAAACGGTCCCGAGAAGTTCAGTATGCTTACCAGACACATACCTATAACTGGTATATATGGTATGAAAAATTCAGTTGGGTACAATACAAACAAGGGTGGTGATATCGTTGTATGTTTAGATGGTGACGTTAATCATATTTTCCATGTTCTTCTTCACGAATTGGCGCACTGCACTGTAGAGGAGTATGATCACTCGGAAATTTTTTGGAAAAACTACATCGAGTTGAGGGAAATATGTATCAATCTAGGTATATACACAAAAATTTCTGACAGGACACCGTTTTGTGGCGAGCATGTTCAGGATAAATAATCTACGTGTATATCAAATGAAAACCCCTGTCAATGTTCTTCTCATGGTGATTGGATACTGGGTTGCCATCTTCAGTGTGTTGGTGGTTCCCAAGTTTTTCGAAAACTATGAGTTTAATCTCATCTGGCTAACCCTCGTTATCCCAAATATGTTACGTTTCATTGTTGGTAACGTACCTGAACTCGCCGTGGATCGTGGTTTCTTCTTCACGAGTACCATCATTGCGCTTATATTGACCTACATGGGCAATAAGATTTGGAAGCAGACTAAGAAGTCTGTGGAAAAATTCGAGTGCGACAAGAGAAAGGCATTTGATATTAGTGCCTTGCTCTCGATGACGTTCGCAATTGGAGCTTTAGTTACATATTTCATCGGCATCGATAATTCGATTTACAGTAATATGGGCTGGGAATCCCCTTCTTAAGGCTTAACAATGTAATCCTTGATGAAATAGAAAACAATAGCAGCCACGGCACCAGTCGAGGCAAGACCAACCACACTTCTACCCCCTTGCTCGTTAAGGAACTTGGGGATAGAGGTCGCGAGTCGATCCTGTACAGGCTTGCTCACAGCAGCGGCAGTACATGCAGCAACGACGAGGGCAGTCATTTGTTCATCAGTTAGGTCGAGGGGGTTCTTTTTAGCAGGTTGAGGCGCCTGCTGCATGGGGGCGGGGTAAGCACCCTGGGGTTGGGGAGCAGTCATCTGTGGCATCATACCCTGCATCTTGGGCTCTTCTGTCATCATAGGGGGCTCCATCATAATATCATTAATGGGAGTAGAATCCATGGTCTCTTTATGTTGTGTCACATTTTTTTCATGTGTAAAAGCCGTAGATGGATTATCATGCAATGGAACCATACCATCACCGTTATCAGAAAGATTCATGGTGTTGACGTGTTCTGTAGCCATTTTAGTATAGTCTCACTTTTTTCATGAGATTATGAGACGCGGGATATTATTTTGTTTTCGTAATTTTCAGGTTTGTCTTTTTAGTCGCCTTCTTAGCGTCGTCTTCTTTCTGTTGAAGGTGCTTGGGGTTGTACATCTTTTTATGAAGTCTCCATAAATCAGGACCTCCTACCCTGAAGTTTTTCCTGACAGTTGCCTTGTACCAAAATACACAGTCCTGAATCTTGTTGGACTTTACGGTGTTATCGAGAACTAAGCATTCGTAATTCTCGGTGCACGCATCCATCACCTTACAAAACATATCGAAGGATGGAAATATTCCAAAAAAACTTTTGTATAATTTTTCTCGATTCTGAATGATGTTCTCCCTGAGAATGAACACGTAATCCACGTTAGCTCGTAGTGCCGGTGGAAGGTCCATCACATACTGCATAGTCAGCATGAAAAATATTTTCCAGTGTCTTCCATTCATAAAACACTGTCTAATACATGTGTCCTTAAGGAACTTACTGTCATACATACAGTCATCTAAAAGCATAAAAGCTCCACAATTTGACTTTCCGTTACCTACCAGTTTTCTCTGTCTCGCCATCACTCTCTCGATTGCATCTCGGTCATAATCACCATAAATAAAGAGATCTGGAATGAAATCTGAATAAAAATGATTACCTTCTTCAGTCCCTGACAATACTATACCAGCAGGAAGATGCTTCTTGTGATACATTATATCCTTTACCAGTGTAGACTTGCCCGTATTTCGCTTACCGATGAATACACATACCCTGTCATCTGTAATTGTTTCGGGTTTGAATTTCCTCAACTGAAGATTCATTCTATTGTATTGTCTCGTTTTATTTAGTAAAATTTTACTCATATACAGTAGGAATGGCTGGCCGTCTGATAATTGCCGCCACTGGAGTCCAAGATCAATGGCTCACAGGTGATCCACAATTTTCATACTTTCTTATGAATTTTAAAAGACATACAAAGTTTGCATTTGATTTTGTGGAGAGTCAATTCGATGGTAATATAGATTTTGGTCAAATACTTACATGTAGAATACCTGGTGATAAGGGGGACTTGGTACGAAACATGACACTAAAGGTTACACTCTCTGATCCAAAACCAGACGATAATAGTGAAAATGATATGGTATGGTGTCCATCTGTTATTTCACATCTCATAGAGTATGCCGAGCTTATCATAGGTGGTCAGCCTATACAACGATTGACTGGGGAGTATATTTATATGCACCAACAATTGCACAATACAAATGACGATATAGATCAAACTCTATACTTTTTGAATGGTCATGGAAATTACTTCTCTTACGCTGATAAATACACATACTTTCTCGATCTTCCATTTTACTTTTACAGACATCCTGCATTGGCTATACCTACATGTACTCTCACAAAACAACTCGTAGAAGTTAGAATTAAAACTCGACCACTTGCACAGCTTGTACAAAACGTGAGTGCAAGCGATCCCCAGGACACCATAGTAGATGCCACCGCATCTATTGAAAAGTTCTCAATTGATACAGAATTTGTTTATGTAACACCAGAAGAAATTGGATATCTCATGTCTCACCCACTTGATTATGTTATTACACAGTTACAGATGGCAAAGTTTAAGATGAAAGCCGGTGACAATAAACGTTCAGTGATGCTCAATTTTCAACATCCCGTGAAAGAAATGTTCTTTGTGTCATCGAATGAAAGTACTACATTACCTAACTATTATAACGAAATTGCAAATATTGAACTTAAATTTAACAATGAGACTATTTTTAATCAAAATGGTCTATTTTTCATGTATGAACAACCATTCAAACATCATGTAAATGTTCCACGTATAAAATCGACAACCACCGCACAGATTAATGGTCTAAATGCCGTGATAGGACCTTCTAAATTTGGTTCATATTCATTCTCACTCAAGCCAGAAATGCCATATCCAACTGGTCAAGTAAATATGAGTCGTATATCACATAAACTACTTACAATTGAAATAAAACCAATAAATTCAACTCATGACAATGATACACGTGTATATGCTATAAATTATAACGTGTTACGTTTCGAAAGTGGTTTAGCAGGTTTAAAATTTTAGATGAATATAGTAGTAATGGCTGGGCAGATACAGCTGATGACCTCTGGTCCCCAAGAGAGGTTTTTCACAATTGACCCAGACTACAGTCACTTCGTAGAAAGTTTTAAAAAACATTCAATTTTCTCCAGACACTATGCCACCATAGATCCAGAAAATGAGGCTGATTTTGGTAAGAAGGTTCGATTTAAGATTGCTCAAAATCAGGGAGATTTACTTACAACTATCAGTGTAAAAATGAAACTTCCTCAAATATCACCACACTATATAGAGTCAGTAGGACACGGAATCATAGAGTATGTAGATCTCATCATAGGTGGAAAAATTATACAACATATTACCAGTGATTATCTTCAAATTTACTCCGAACAAAATATCACACAGACGAAGCAGTACGCACTCGAACATCTCATAGGTAAATATCCAATCAGAAATAGTAATAATTTAGCAGCCGGTAGTTCAGATATTCTTGAGTATAATACTTTGGGTTTAAATTCAGATGTAGATTTTTTCGTCGATATTCCATTTTATTTTTATAGGAACACTGAACTCGCTTTACCATTGTGTGCTATAACGAAACAAGAAGTTGAGATTGAAATTAAGCTAAGAGATGCACGCGACGTTGTGATTCCTGGAGCCACACTTCAAGATCCCATACCTAAAATGAAACAATTTGAACTATGTGCAGAAGTTGTATTTGTTGATTGTGTAGAACGTCTTCGAATCCAAAGTATATCAACTGACTACTTAATTACACAAGTTCAACAAGATGTATTTAATGTAGATGCTGGTATAAATGAAGGTGTATTCAAATTAGATTTTACAAATCCAGTCAAAGAATTATATTTTGTTATACACCG
>ERZ887851.1141-NODE-1141-length-23944-cov-14.616979_pt1 | contig 23944 bp, 18 predicted proteins | sample MGYA00521100_ERZ887851 | MGnify/ENA primary metagenome ERZ887851 (study PRJEB32303, sample SAMEA104408602) | aquatic metagenome | biome: Brackish water; feature: Pelagic; material: water | place: Baltic Sea | collected 2014-06-06T16:11:00 | depth 11,444 m ... | reverse complement strand
GTTCTTTCCTTAACAACAAAAACCATAATATTTGAAATTCCAATAATTCCGGCTAAAAGAGTTCCAATACCCACAAATGATATTATATATTGTAAAACGGATGTAAATTGATCATTTTCTTTAAGATCAGAAGCTGCGCTTCTTATAAAGAGACCTCTAGGATCAGTTGGATCAATAAACTTCTTTTGTTTTAAATATTTTTTTAATTGTTTTTCAAAAGCAACAGCTCCAACATAGCCAATTTCAGGTTTGTATGATATTATCATTTGGCCAATATCATCAGTACCTTTTTGAATCATTTGAATTGTTGTATAAGGAGCATAAATTATTCTTTCTTCATTGTCTCCTCCATCGTCTTGAAAGACACCAACTACTTTCCAAGATCTACCTCCTCCTGAAATGAATTTACCAATACCATCTTCGTCTTTAAACAGATCCTGTTCAACTAGTCTTCCTATTACAATATTTCTTTCTTTATTATCTATATCTAAACCATTGAGAAATCTTCCTTTCATCATTATAGTCATCTCGTTATTTTGATGAGATGGGCCAACTCCTCTTATGGGATAATTATTAGATTCTAATTTATATCCTAATGTTCCACTAAATGAAATTCTAGGAGTTATTCCTTGAATATAAAATTCAAACCTTTTGGATATATCTTCAAGATCAGCGTTATCTAATTCTATTCGTCTGTTAGCTTCATAACCCATATATGGTTTTGAAGTCCTGCTTGGTCTAACCCACATAGTGTTTAAAGCGTCGTCCTTAAAAAATTTATCGAACGTATTTTTTAAGCCATTTCCAAACCCAAAAAGAACTACAAATATTAGTATGCCTAAAGCTACAGTGAAGCCAGAAAGAAAAGTTCTAAGCTTATTCTTTCTAATTGTTTCAAATATTTCTAACCAGCGGTCTCTACTAAACATTTAAATAGCTTTTATCATTTTATTTTTTTTGTCTTCTACAATTACTCCATCTTTTAATCTTACAATTCTAGAACACATTTTAGCAATATCCTCCTCGTGTGTAACAATTAAAATTGTTTTACCACTCTTATTTATATCCTGAATTAAAGCCATTACTTCTTTTGAAGTTTTAGAGTCTAACGCCCCAGTTGGCTCATCGGCTAGAAGTACCTTTGGCTTAGAGACAAGAGCCCTAGCAATAGCTACTCTTTGTTTTTGACCTCCTGACAGTTCACTAGGCAAGTGAGTTGCCCATTCTTTTAATCCAACATCATCTAAATATTTTAAAGCCTCAGCATCTCTTTCTTTTCTTTTAACCCCTTGATAATATAACGGAAGGGTAACGTTTTCAAGTGCTGTTTTGTAATTAATTAAATTAAAAGATTGAAATACAAAACCTAAAAACTTGTTTCTATAATTAGCAGCTTTAGTTTCATCTAAGTCCTTAATAGGAACTCCATCTAAATCATATGACCCTTTGTCTAAAAGATCTAACATTCCCAAAATATTAAGTAAGGTTGATTTTCCAGATCCTGAAGATCCCATAATTGCGACTAACTCACCTTCTTCAACGTTAAAATTTATTCCTTTTAAAACGTGGAGAGAGTTCGAGCCCATTTTATAGGACTTATGTAAGTCGTTTATTTTAATCATAATTGTTAGTTGTCATAGAGTTTTGATCAATAAATATGCCGAAGTTAATTATTTATTTTATCGCAAAAAACTAATTAGTTTTTATTTAACATTACACCATCATTCCATTTCCAAATAAAAGAATAGTTACCATCAATCCAATTTGGCATCAGGTTTAAATCTTGCATATGAATAATTACACCCGGAATTGAAATAATAGTAAATCCTATGAAAACAAACCATAAAAAAATCAAAAGCATGAATACATATGAATTAGATTTTTTATTAAACATCACATAAACAGCAGTTAAAAAAGATATTATAATGGTCAATACTAGACTAATACCCAAAACTATTATAAAATAGTCAGGAACTGCATTCAAGATCTCGTAAAATTCGGGGTCCTGTTCAGGTAATATTTGATTAAATGAAATTACTGAAAGAACTAATAATAAAACTCCTGAGACCCCAGCTATTGCTCCAATTGTAATCAAAAATATAGCTTTAAAGATTATAATAGCTATCCTTAAAAATGTATTAAGCAATGGAGCTAAAAGCCTAAAAGGAAATAAAAATATTCTTACAATTGTACTTTCAGACTTATTTAGATTTCCTGTTTTTTTTTTTAGAAAATCTTCAATATTTGACAAATTAATATTGAACCCTGACATATTCATTTTTTGACCAATAGTTTTAGCTTCCTTCGTGAATACCCATAACAATAAATAAAACAAAAATCCAAATCCTCCGAAAAATAAACTTCCAAAGAAAACTACCCTTATCAAATTTGCATCAATCTTAAGATAGTTAGAAAGTCCTTTTGCTACCCCTCCAATTATTCCATTCTCTTTATCTCTAAAAAGTATTTTTCTTAGATTAGGATCAAAATCTTTTGAAGGAACCCCTACCCATAAAATTATATAGATTATTAAATTAAGTGGAACTGCAATAAAAAATAATATTCTTACTATAATCGGATCTATTTTAAAGTAATCGGCAATTCCCGAACAAACCCCAGCTATTATTCTAGTACTAGAATTTCTATAAAGCTTATTATTTACTTCACTTTTGTCGTTATTATTTCCCGAATCTACACCATCATATATTTCTTTAAAATCATCTAATGTCCCCATTATTTCAATTACCTCACCAACGTCTGCCAAATTGATACATTGTTTACTGTTTGAAATTTTTTCTGAAAATTTTTCAGCAATACGAAGTTCAAAGTCTTTGATTATTTCACGTTCATTATCAATTGTATCAAAGTAATTTTTTATTGATTCTAAATATTTATTTAATATTTCGTAGGCCTCTTCATCAATATTAAAAATGGAGTAACCTATATTAATTGTAAGTGTTTTTTTCATTTTAATTTTTGGATTTTAATAATGATTTAACCGAGCTATTAATATCGTTCCAAGAAACAATCAATTCTTCAATATATTTTAATCCAGAATCAGTAATCGAATAATATTTGCGTGGTGGTCCTTGTAAAGATTCTTTCCATTCATGTTTTATATACTCTGATTTTTTTAATCGACTAAGTAATGGATATACAGTTCCTTCTACTACAATTATTTTTGAATTTTTTAATTCCTCAATAATTTCAGATGCATAAACTTCTTTTTTAGAAACAATCTGTAAAACACAGAATTCCAAAAGTCCTTTTCTTATTTGTATTTTAAAATTTTCAGTACTCAATTAAAGCTTAATTTATTTCTTTTTTTTTGATGGTGATAATAACTATCTCTTTACCATTTTCTTGTTTTTCTTCGGAAGAAATAATCCACTCCCCTTGAACTCCGTCCATATTCTCTCCGTCTATGGTCAAGTTAATATCGTTGTTTACGGTAACTGTAGGGTTTACTTTAAAAGCATCACAAGAGATGAACGTGAAAGTGATAAATAATAGTAATAATATTTTTTTCATTGTTTTAAGTTTTTAATTTTTCTTTTAACAAAATTGATAGTAATTACTGTAATTAGTAGTAATAGTATCAATCCAAATAATTGTTTCCATTCAATGAGTAATTCCATTTTTTGGTTTTTAAATACCTAGCCTTAATCTCAAACACTTTAAATCAAATTATATATGGAATATATTTCATTTGAGATTTAAGGCTAACTACTATATTATACATTGCATAGTACTATGCATTACATAGTAGCAAAAGTAAAAAAAAATTACACATATACAATATTACTTTTTAAAAAATTTTAAATAGAGAAAATACAGAGTTAATCCGCCTAGTATATATGGAATGATCATTAAATAAACTATTCCATCATTTAAACTTTCAGCAGTTTTTTGGTCAGCACCTGACTCTAAAACTGCCCTACACATAGCGCATTGAAGGTTCAATAAATAAATCATTAAACTCATACGTAATAAGGTGCAATCATTAGATATACCACAACCCCAGTAACTGCTACATATAGCCAAATTGGAAAAGTGATTTTAGAAATCTTTTTATGTGGATCAAATTGAGCTTGAATAGCTCTAACATAACTTGTTAATACAAGTGGAATTAAGATTATTGATAATATGATATGTGAAATTAATATAAAATAATACAAATAAGCTATCGTTCCTTCTCCACCAAAAGGAGTTGGATCTGAAGTCATATGATAAGCTATATACATGACTAAAAAAACTAATGACAAAGCAATACAAGTCTTCATTAATCTTTCATGTAGTAATCTTTTTCCTGATTTAATAGCTCTTAGTGCCAAAATCAAAAGAAGGGCTGTAAATCCATTTATTGTAGCATAAATTGGAGGTAAAAACGACAAGGGTTCAACATTGGGAATTCTAACAGTAAACAAAATAGCTACAACAACAGGGATTAAAACAGATACAATTTTAATCCAAATTCCATATTTATTACTAGCCATTATTTTAAATTTAAAAGTTTATCGATATCCTCTTTAATCATCTCAATTCCTTGTATATTTTCATTTTCATTAGTTATCCCTGAATAATATACAATAGGAGTGCCATAATCGTTTACTCTTGAACGAATATAACCATCCTTATCTATCAAAGCAAAAAATCCTTGATGCTCAAACCCGCCTTCAACTGCTTGGTTAACAGAGGAAAAAATATTGAATCCTTTGTTTGACAGCTCATAAACATCTTCCTTATCTCCAGTTAAAAAATGCCAATTTTTTGATTTTACTTCAATTAATTCAGAGTATTTTTTTAATGTAGTTGGAGTGTCATTTTCGGGATCTATAGTAAATGATGCTATCCCAAAATCATCTCTGTCGCCATATATCTCGTCTAAAATTTTCATGTTTTTATTCATTTCTATACAAATAGACGGGCACCTTGTAAAGAAAAATTCCGCAACAAATACTTTGCCATTAAAATCTTGGTTACTTATAAATAGGCTGTCTTGATTTAAGAATAAAAAATCAGCAACTTTTCTTTTTTCTCCATTTAGTTTTATAAAGCTAAGCTCGTCAGAAATAGACAGACGTTTCGAGTCATTTATAGACTGGTTTTCAATTCGATCCATTATTCTTGGGAAGAATATAATCCCAAAGATTAATACAATAAAAGAAACGCCTATGTAAGAATACTTTTTCAATCTAAACTCTCTTTATACCTGTTGTTCTTTTTTAATGCCATTCTGTATTCAGCTAGAATAACTTTAACATCATCTAACATGTTGTTGTTTATGTCTGCAACAGATCTAGAATCATATCCATACTTGACGCCATCATCGTCATCTCTTCCTCTTAAATTAGAATCTCTATCAATGATAAATACGTAAGGAGTGCCTGCGTTTGAATCCAAAGAAAGGTTTGTTTTTAAACTATTAAACAATCCTACCAGTTTATCCTCTTCAATAGTTATGAATTTCCAATTAATAAGATCCGTATCCGTTCCAGTTTTTAAATCATTTTTAAGATCTAAAATTAATTCACTAGTGCCATTAGGCTGAACCATAATAAATTGAAAATCTTTAAATTGATAAAATCTTTTATAAATTTTTTGATTTAGATTTAATGCATCACCATGTTTATCTTGAATATTATTTCCGAAAAATCCCAAAACAGTGATTTTATTTTTAAAAGTATGATTTGAAAATTCTGAAACGTCAACAACACTATTTGTTAATACAGGAAGTTTAGCGAAATGGTTAATGCCAGACGCAAAAAAAAGGTAAACAACTAGTGGCAAAACAAAAAGAATAGTGAGAACTATATATTTTCTCATTTAAATGATTTTGGTGGTTAAAAATTCCAACTCACAAATCCTTCATACATAACGTCAAAAATATAATTTCCTTCGACCAATAATATAAAAGCCAAGTAAGCTATTAAAAACGAAAGTGTCACAATAACAGAAAATTGAAGTCCTCTAACTTCATCTCTCATGTGCATAAAGTCCCACATAATATAATATGCTTTAACTATGGTTAGAATAATAAAAATCCAGTTTATAAGCTTCATGCTCAAAAATGAATTTACTATCAATACTTCAGGCTTTATAATACCAAGTGCTACTTCGACTATAGTAACTACAGATAAAAAAAACAATACTGCCCAAATTTTACTTGTGTTAGACTTGAACTTTACAAGTCCTCTGAAAATTTCTAATTTATGTGTGCTATTTTCCATTTTAATATATTAAACTAGATAAAAGAAAGTGAATACAAATACCCAAACTAAATCGACAAAATGCCAATACAATCCAACTTTTTCAACCATTTCATAATGACCTCTTCGTTCATAAGTTCCAACAAGAACATTGAAGAAAATTATAATATTAATAATCACCCCAGATAAAACATGAAATCCATGAAACCCTGTTATAAAAAAGAAGAAATCAGCAAACAAACGATTTCCATATTCGTTATTAATTAAATTCGCTCCCTCAACAACATTAACGGCTTGAGTTATTTTATTTAGTGACTCTTCTCTTGATAATATAATTTTATGACCATTTTTATCAATTTTTTCAGTTTTAATTACAATATCAGAATCCGCAACAAAACCAGAAATAACCTCCTGGGTAGTGTAAGATGGTAATGAGCCTTCACCTATGTACCACACTCCATTTTTACTTTCATGTTGAACTCTTTCAGATGGAATTTCAACTGCAAAATCATGTAAGGCTATTCTTTTACCTGTTTCTAAACTTTGGAATTGATAAATTTGGCCTCCTTTAGTTTCAACAGCTCCGTACTCTCCTCTTATAAAATTACTCCATTCCCAAGCCTGTGATCCAACAAAAATAGCACCACCTATAATTGTTAACAGCATGTAAAATGCAACTTTTCCTTTTTGCATGTGATGTCCCGCATCAACAGCAAGAACCATAGTAACAGATGAAAAAATTAATACAAATGTCATTAATGCTACATAGTACATTGGAGCATCTATTCCATGTAAAAAAGGAAAGTGAGTAAATACCTCGTCAGCAATAGGCCAAGAATCCATGTTTTTAAATCTTGAAAAACCATAAGCTGACAAGAAACCAGCAAAAGTTAATGCATCAGAAACGATAAAAAACCACATCATTAATTTTCCGTAGCTAGAATTAAAGGGCTTATTTCCTCCACCCCAAACGTCATTATTATCGTCTTCTATTGTTGTTATTGTTGAGCTCATTTAAATATACAAATTAAGGTTACAAAGTTACAATTTTTTACTATCTAAAGAAATATAAAAACACAAACAAATACAACCATAAAAAACCTAGAAAATGCCAAAATGTTTCAGCTAATTCAAAACCAAGTTTTTCATCTTTGTACTTGTTTTTTTTGTTGTTTATATACACCACTATTAATACTATCATTCCTGCTAAAACATGAACCAAATGAAGCATGGAAAGAACATACAGAAAAGATGTTGTTACAGTACTTTGAGCTCCAGTGAAATAATAGCCTTTAGAAATTAATTCTTGGAAACCCAGAAATTGAGAAATGACAAATAAAACACTCAATAAAAATGTAATTCCAATCCAAAAAGATGTTTTAGAAAAGTTATCATTTTTAATACTTTTTTTAGCTATCCATATGCTAATACTACTTAAAACTATGATCAATGTACTAGAAATAAAATAATCCGGTAATTGAAAATCAACCAACCAATCTGGTCTAGATTTACTGACTATGTAAGCACTAGTCAAACCAGCAAATGTCATAGTTATACTGAGCAAAGAAAATAGAAGCATCATCTTTCTTGCTCTTCTGTGTTTTTGCTTTAATTCTTGTTGTTCTTCTAAGTCCATAAATATATTTTATCTATTAAATAGGTTATTTGTAAAAGTGTTAAATATAAAATACTAACGGTAAATAATTTTTTTGCTGCAGCTACATTCATCTTATTATACAAGTTTATTGAGTAAAATAGCATTACTAGGCCTAGCAATACTACTACTACAGCTGATACAACAGTAAGTCTGAGATCGCCTGTGAGTCCAGTAACTGGAAATACTGAAATTATTATTGTCCAAAGTGAATAAAGTACTATTTGCAGAGCTGTTGACTTATCTCTTTTTTTTGTTGGCAACATATTAATCCCAGCCTTTTGATAATCGTCATGTAACATCCAGCCTAAAGCCCAAAAATGAGGGAATTGCCAGAAAAATTGAATCATAAATAATGTCCCAGACTCAATACCAAAATTATTTGTTGCCGCCACCCATCCAAGCATAAAAGGAATAGCTCCAGGAAATGCTCCGACAAAAACTGACAAAGGAGTTATTGTTTTTAATGGAGTATACAAACATGTATAAATGAATATTGATATTGCTCCAAAGAGAGCTGTTCTTGGATTAATTTTATACAAAACAACTATGCCAATTAGAGTTAAAATAATTGAAATATAAAAAGCAGTACTTACAGATATTTTTTTTGATGGAATAGGTCTATTTTTAGTCCTATCCATTAAAACATCTATATCCTTTTCAATTATTTGATTAAATGAGTTTGAAGCACCAACCATACAATATCCCCCAATTGAAAGTAATATAAGGGTGTACAAATCAAAGGAGTCAACGGCTAATAAATAACCTACAACTGATGAGAAAACAACACTAATAGCAAGTCTAGCCTTAGTTAATTCAAAAAAAGATTTTGAAAAAAATAAAAAAGAAGTATTCAAACTAACTGAACTGCTATTCATATAAAAAAATAGAGTGCAAAGTTAATGCAGAAATGTAGAGAAAACAATTATTATTCTCTGATTTAATTAAGGTTATTCAAAAACTATTGAAGTCTAAATGTAATCGGAATACTAAAAGGAACTCTAACGGCTCTTCCTCTTTGTTTTCCTGGTGTCATTCTTGGAAGTATGTCAATTATTCTTTTAGCTTCTTTTTCTAAATTTTTGTCTGGTCCACGAGTTCTTACCCCGCTAATATTTCCGTCTTTACCAATCATAAACTGAACAAAAACTCTACCTTGAATACCCATTTCTTGAGCAATTTCTGGATATCTAAAATTCTTACTTATGTGCTTATTCATTTGCTCTTGAAAGCATTGTCTTCTTTTAGATTTAGCTACTCTTTCACAACCAGGGAATAAAGGAACATCTTCAATAATAGCAAATGGAATATCAAGGTCCATTTCCTCTTCCTCTTCCTCAACTTCTTCGACTATTTCTTCTTGATCAGTTTCAGTGGATTCAATTATAGTTTCCTCAATTTCTTCCTCATCCTCAACTACTTCAATGATTTCAGGAGCAGGTGGTGGTGGTGGTGGTGGTGGTGTTTTTATTTGTTCAGTAATTGGAATTTCTTCATCATCGTCATCATCAACATTTAAAGATTCATAATCGTACACTGCCTCATACGTTTTAAACTCAATGGCTCTCCATGAAACAAATAAAACAATACAAAGACCAAACGCAAGCAGTAACCTACTGTAGTTTCTTAGATCTGAATTTGGGTTTTTTTTAGGCTGCATAAATTTGAATTAATTATAGCTAAAGTAATTTTTTTTTTTAAAAAAAACTAAGCATGTTTCTTTTTAAATGGATATAAAACAAATATCACATAAGAAAAAAGTATTCCAAGTGAGTTTGCTAGCAAGTCTGCTAGTTCAAAATATCTTTCTATAAATGGAGTTCCTTGTGAAAATTCAGTAAATAAGCCTAATAAAAACACTGTCCCTAAACATTTTAAATAGAGTTTGTCTTTTTTAAAGAAATTGGATTGTTTCCAGCCTAAAAACATAATAAAATAAACAATAAAATGAAATAATTTATCAGGCTGTAATAAGCTAAACTCGGGTAAAGGTAAGTTTGGGATTGGAATTAGTGATACAATTATAATTCCTGTTGTATATAAAAAAACTAATAGTGGAAGGTATTTTTTAAGCACCAATAAGTTCTTTATAAGCATCCGCGCTTAATAGGTCAGTTAATTCACCTTGATCACTGATTTTCATTTTAATTATCCAACCTTCTCCATAGGGATCATCATTAATAAGTTCTGGATTATCTTCTAAACCTTCATTCATTTCAGTGATTTCACCAGATACTGGTAAAAATAAATCAGAAACAGTTTTAACAGCTTCAACAGATCCAAATATTTCTTCTTTGTCTAATTGTTCTCCTAAAGCCTCTATCTCTACATATACAATATCACCTAACTCACCTTGAGCATAATCAGTAATTCCAATAATAGCATTATCTCCATCTATTGAAATCCACTCGTGATCTTTTGTATATTTTAGTTCAGGTTTAATTTCCATTTTAAAAAATTTATTTAAGCAAATGTAATTCTAAAATCTATTTATTCATAAAAAATTATTCACCAAAACTGTACCTTAAAGTCATCCCTGCACGAATTGTCGTCATGGGAAATGCAGTTGATATAGCGAACTTAGAAAACAAGTGATCGTAGAAGAAGATTGCATTAAAACTTTTACTTAAATTATAATCTGCAGATGTCTTTAAAGACCACATAGTTTGACCAGCTGTAACTTTATTATCAAGAATATTTAAGTTTCTTATTACAGTAATGTTGTCTCTAAAGTTTAAATCTGTTTTAATATTTAAATCTCCTTTAGAAACTTTTCTTTTTCCACCCACCCTGTTAGTAAATTTCAAATCTTTAATTCTATATCCAAGTCCAATTGAGTAATCTGTTCCCGAGGACTCAGTCAATAAATTATTATCTAAGCTTAAAGACAAGGCCCTGTCTTTTTTTAATGACATTACTATTTGAAGAGAGTTGTTTAGCTCCATATCAATCTTTAAAAGAGGATTGAATTGTTCAACTAAATTCACATTAGTGTATAAGAATTCGTTGATGTAATTTCCTGAATCATCTGTCAATTGAGTGTTTTCAGAATCGTATTCTAAATTAGATTTAAAATTATTTAACGTATAACTTGATCTATAAGCATGACCCAAACTAAATCTTTTAAATCGTTCTTTAATAAAATCAATATTCATAAGTCCACTATATGAAAGTGACCAACTAGGTAAAGGAGTTTTTGAAATTGCATTTAATGAAATACTTTCTGGATTTTTTCCCGAATAGGCTGACAAAAAAGCTGGAATAAGTACTGATTGATTGTTTTTTCCATAACCAATTGGAAATCCAAATTCATCAATATCTCCAGAAACATCTCCGTTTAATGCGGCTAATCTTTGGGCAATAACCAATCTGTTGTTTTGAAAATTTCCAAAAGTTTCGGAGATGTTTTCATTGCTTTTTGAAAACGAAGTATTAATTAGTATAGTAGAAATTTCAAAATTTCCAAAAGAATTAGGTGATAAAGCATTATACTCATTATCAATTATAATAAAATTTTCAGAATAGTTTTCTGAATACTTTCTGTTTGCTTTTAATGATATCTTCAAATCATCAATCCAGCTTATCTCAGCCGAAACATCAAATTTAGTATTATGAACTTGAGTAAATTGCTCGTTAAAACTTGGAAAATTAGTTAACCATCCGTTTTTTGCTGCCTCAAACCTAATGTCAGACTGACTTCCAAAGACAAATCCCATTGAGGGCTTAGATGTGCCTAAAAACCCTAACGTTTCCATATATCCAGGTAATACTTTTCCGCTATTTTCAGTATAATTCAATTTAAAACGGGACAAGCCTGTAATAAAACCTATTACTGAGTTGGTCAATTTTTCCTTTGAATTTTTTAGTTTTTTCTTCTTTTCTAATTTTAGATTTCTATATAATTTAGACATATTAAATGTCACGTTTAAAGACTGACTATTTGAGTTCTGAACAGTATTAACATTTCCTAAAACATTTCCTTGTTCATCTTCAACTAATGCCATCGCATCAGACCCTCTTTCCCAATTAAAATCTCCAGAATAATTATATGAACTTGAAATGAAATTTATAAAAGGAAATAATTTAAATGGCAGCTCATAAGTCACTCCAAAAGATTGGTTATGAGAGTTAGCTTCCCCTGTATTCCAAAATCCATCCCAAATATCTAACTCTTTATTAACTATCTGATCACCAACAATATCCGTTTCAAAGTAATTTTTAACAACACTATTATTGGAAGCTGAAAAATCAATTCTTAACGAATTACTTAAATTTTGACTCAAACTAAGATTCCAATCAAACAAAAAATTCCTCTGTTGAATTTCAGGAAGTGCAATTTGATTAGAAGAGTCAGCACCCTCAATATAAATATCTCTAAATCTTTGACTATTAAAAGTCCTGTTAATATTAGCATCAAAACTAAAGCTTGAAAGCAAGGGGTTAAAATTAAATTCCTTTATCCACTCTAAATATTTATTGTTTTCTAAAAACTTAATTTTTTTAAACGGAGAAATAACAAAAGGATTAAATGAATAGTTATATGAAGAACTTACTCTTGCTGTTTTTTTTGTGAAATTTTCGATTTCATAATCGTGCTGAAGCTCTTGATTATAGCTATACGAAAAATCAAAGTTTTCAATATCATAAACCCTTTCTTTTTGCTCGGCAGATCTATTTTTTTTAACACCTAACAAATTAATACTACTTACTTTTCTATAGCTAATTGCTTGATTTTTTATTGAATCTTTTTGAGAATTTCTTGTAGCTGAATTTATACGATCCTCTAATTTAATATCTTGATAAAAGGGATCGTATTCTGGTGTTGAAAATTCTTCAGAAATACTATATGAAACTGGAATTTGAATTTCCCATTTATTTGGCAACAATTGGCCTAAATTTAAACTACTAATTAATCCATATTGTTTTAACTCTTCTCGACTTCTTTGATTAGGTGATTTATCTATTGAACCAAATCCAATTGTAGACATTTTTCCAGATAGTGAAATTTTTGCAAAATCTGCTAAATTGGCATCCATTGAAGCTAATGCTGACCAACCTCCTTTACCATCTATCTCAGAAAGTCTAAGTTCATTAAACCAAACCTCTCCACTTAAAATATCTCCGTTAGATTGGGAAGGGTTTTTTAACCCTATCATAATGTTTTTAATTGACCCTATTGTTGGATTCCCTTTAATAGCATACTTATATTTTTTATCACCTGGAAGACCTGAAATATTGGAAAATTCATTAATTATTTCTAAATCATCATTAAAATACAACACCTCAGAAAGATTATTCTGACTAATCGCTTTTGCTTTAATCTGTGTTAATTTTTCTAAAGAAAAATCAATTGAATTGAAATCTGGATTCCAAACTTGATCCGCACTAAATCTGTTTGAGCTACCAGAATTATAGGATGTTGGTTTTAAAGGGACTTCAATTTGATAATAATTATCTTTCAAATCAGATCCAATCCTTAAAAAAGCTACTAACCTTTTATCTAGTTCTTCATCAGCTCCCTCACCTGGAAGTTTATTACTTCCTTCAATTGATTCTGCATGAATAAACATTTTTAAAGATTTATATTGCCTCATGTCGAACTCAATAATCTTGTAAACCCCTTTTGAATCTTTTGGTTGAAGATCATTTACTTTAATAGAAAGCGACTGCTCATTTTGTCTAATAATAGTACTGTTTGAATTTATCTCTTCTCTTTCAACACCTGGGGGTAAAATATAATTAACGGGAGTTCTGTTTTCATTTTCTAAAATATTAACCGATCCTATTTCAATTGATGTGTTAGGATAGCTAATATTACTTTTATTTAAATTTTTCGTATATCTTTTCCATTCACTTCTAACCAAATCTAGAGTTCCAAATCTAAAGGTTACCGGTTTTGAAAACCCTTCTAAATACATTCTCATAAATCTTATAGACCTCAGGTTATCTATCCCATTAACTGCTTTAAAAAACGAGCTGTATTTACTGCTTTTATAAAATTGACTAGAGACGGGTATTTTAAACTGAATCCATCTTGTAGTAGTTGAATTTCCGTTAGGAAGATCAACCTTTACGTCATTTCTGATATCACTTATAAAAGGATGGTTTCCAACCTTCATATTCTTGGTAATGGGCACACTGTACTCAAAATAACTGTCAATTGTGTTCATTGTGTTATCTTGATTTACATCTTCATTGTCCGGGACTGTGGTAGATCCTCTTCCATTATCACTGACATTAATAGGCGAATTACCTTGAGTTCCATTATAATTTTTATATCTGTTTAAAATTCCTCCATTAGCATCCATATAATATTGGTAATTATCTCCAGCTGGATCTATGGTAGATCCATTGTTATATTTTTCAAGTTCTTGATTATCATTTAAACCATCATAACCCAAATCTTGTAAAACTCTATTGTTTTCGTCTGAATCAAATGAATAAATTAAAGATTGAGTTGCGGGTGTTTTACCCCAATTTGATTCGTTAACTATCTCCTGAGAATTACTAGTTGGCAATCCGTTTTCATATAATTTTTTACCATCTTTTAAAATATCTTCAGAAATGTTCCCAAGGTTTAAAACTAAATTCCCTAAACTATTAGAGTTTGATTCATTTTCACTAAAAGTATCTAAAAGCCAAAATTGAATAAATTCTACATTAGATTTTTCAAAATTAGTTGACGACAAATCTCTAGTAATTCCTCCCCATTTACTTTTTGAATCATTAAGAAAATCTTGAGCTATATTATTATTATATGGTCCTTTTTCAGTTGGAAAAAAACTAAGATCAAAAGTGTTTTGAATCCTGGATTGACCCTCAATTATATCCTGCTGAGGAAAAATTTCTTCAATAAAAATTCTTCTTGTTTCATTTTTAGAAAGCTCATTATCATCAACTTCGCTAGGTCTTTGACTAGTGTAAAAAATTGGATCAATATTATACCATGCAAGTTTTGCTCGATTAAAACCAGTTCTTAGATCATCTGTTCCAAATTGTGAACCATCCACTCCAAAGGGTGTGCTAGATAGCTTCCAAGAAGATGTGTCTTTTAAATCAATGTTTGTTTCCGAACCCTCAAAATCATCAACATAAACAGTTGCTACATTATCAAATCCAGAGTTTTTTGGAGTACCAGAATGCAGATAAGCAAACTCTGTTTTAAAAGAGACATTAGATTCAACATCTGAATTAATATTGGGTAATTTATTTACCAATCTAGTTAATAAGGGAACTTTTGAAGAATACGTTCCATTAAAACCTATCATTGTATTATTTACAGGTTCAACTCCATAATTTGCTTTTTGGCTAATTGATCTTTCGCTTAGACTCATCAATGTTCCTCCAATAATAAAGTTTTCATTAAACTTATGTTCCACATTAATTCCTGAAAATCTTTTCTTCTGTTGTGAATAAAAAGAATTACTCTCAGTTGATATTTCGATTGGAACGTTTGAGTTTTTTAAAGATTCATCCAGTATTTGGACTCTGCCCGCTTGATAATTAACCGTATAATCTAGTCCTTCTTGAAGTACTCTTCCACCAGCTGTAACTTTTACAGAACCTCTAGGCACGTTAAATTGTCCTATGGCTATTCCTCCAACTTCACCTGTTGTTTTATATGATCCTTTAATTTCAAACTTGTTTTTTTCTGACTCTTTTTCTGCTTCAATTTTAGATGAATCGTATATCTCGTTATAAACGAATTTTTGTTGGTTTAAATTATATGTAGAAAGATTATTATAATCCTCACCTCCACTATTTGGAGACTTTAGTTTGTCAAATAAGTACTTTCCAAAAGGTTCTATTGAGGGGAAAATAACCAATCCTTTTCTTGAATCAATGGTAACGTTTGACACAAAATCAAAGAATCCATCTCCGCCTTTTTGGACATCATTGTTCATGTTTAGATTATCCAAGTTAAATAAAGACAATAACGTCTTTCCATTAATATTTTCTGGCCATGATGATTGGTCAACGGGTTGAATATAATTTAATGGAGAAGGATTACTGTAATAAATATTAAGTTTAAAATCCTCTTTATTAATTTGAGAACCTAAAGAATAAATGTTTTTCATCATCAAATCCCATATAGGTTGATTCACATTAGTGATACTACTTTTTAGTAATTTCACGATTAAACTGTTATTAGAGATTTGTTGTTGACCGGACTGATTAGAAAGTGATGTTGCATCAATTCCATCATTGGCAAATTCCCCAACTTGATAAACTTGTCCTCCAACACTATATTGAAAAGCAACAGCTAAAATTTCATCATTATTTAGAGGCTGATTTAAAGAAATGTAACCCAGCTTGTCATGAAGACTGTATTCATTACTATCCAGTTTACGTGCGTTTTCTAAAACCGAATAATCAACGCCTTCATTTACTAAATTAGAAATAGATCCAAAACCTTCTTTTGATTTTGATATTTCTCTTATAGATAAATTTAAAAGCCCATTTCCAATTTCATCTGGATCTAATTTGTTTACTGAATTGTCTGGATAAGTATTTATACCTGGTTTTAAGAAAAAATTAGCATAATATTGATCTAATTGTGTTTTTTCAGGATTTGACTCTCCTAAATCTTGAAAACCAATGACATTCCTTACGTTTTGTGTTTGACTTGAACGGTTGGTTACCCAAACTTCAATTCTAGAAATCTTTATTTGAGTATTTAAATAGGGATATGTTTTTACAGTTTTCTCATATTTATCTCTAAAATATTGACCTAGAAAAAAATGTCTATTTTCATCATAATCTAAAGGTAATATTGAAAATTCTTCAAAACTTCCACTTCCTTTCGAAACAACAGTTTGAGATTCAGATCTTTGTTCAGATAAAACAGCAGTAATATTAGTGTTACCAAACTTTAATTGAGTCTTGAAACCAAATAAACTTTGAGCACCTGAGATCAATGAACCACTTAAAGGCATACTCACATTTCCTAACTCAATTTTTTGGATAATATCATCCTCAGTTGGAGTGTAATCAAGCTTTAATAAATTTTGAAAATCAAATGTAGATTGAGTATCATAATTTGAACTAATACTAAGTCTTTCACCAATTTTTCCATTCATGCTAAGACTAATGTTTTGATTAAAATCTAAGCCAATATTACTTTGATTTCTGGATGGAATTGAAGGGTTATCACTTTTTTGATATCTAGCGCCTATATCCATTGAAATAGAACCTTGTGGAATTAATTCAATCTTATCTCCGCCAAATATGGATTGGAAAAAATTAGAATTTACATATAAATCAGGAAGTAAATTTTTAAGTTTAGAAACATCCTCCGCATCTTCATCTTTTAGTAAATCAATTTTTTCGGTAAAATAATTTTTAATATTTTCTTCCCTAATTCTTTTTCTATATTGTTTTGGTGTTAATACAAGAGGGATTCCAACATCTATCTCCCCAACTGTTGTCTGATATATATATTTATTTAAAATTGGATCATAAGTATATTTTGACTTAAATAATGACGGGGTTTTTAATTTAAAATTTCCTAGATAAACTATGTTTTCAATAGTGTCCAAACGGACAACCTTTTGTCCAAAAACATTATTATTAAATAACGCTATTAAAACAAAAGAAAGAAAAAGGATCCTTTTATTTAAAACAAGTCTAATCAATACATTATAATTTATTCAAAGCATTTTTAATAATCTCTTCCACGGAAATTTCAGAAACTTCACTTATTAATTTATCTACAACCTTTGTGGTTTGTTTCCTGCTGTATCCTAAAACTTCTAAAGCAGATAAGGATTCCTCTCTTTTAGAATTAGCAAAATCAACACTAAACCCTGAGCCTTCATTGATTAAACTTACTTTGTCTTTGAGTTCAATTATAACTCTTTGAGCTGTTTTAAGACCTATCCCTTTTACAGATTGAATAGTCGAAACATCCTCAGAAAGTATTGCTCTTTGAATTTCTTCTGGATTTAATGAAGATAACATTGTTCTAGCAGTGCTTGCTCCAATTCCTGAAACTGATATTAATTTTCTAAAAAGATTTCGTTCTGTTTTTTCATAAAAACCAAACAAAGTATGAGAGTCCTCTTTGACTTGAAGATGCGTAAATAGTGATATATTTTCTGAATCTGAAAGTAAAGAAAATGTATTTAAAGATATATTAACTAAATACCCCAACCCATTGCAATCTATTACTAGTTCTGTTGGAGATTTTTCTACTAACCTTCCTTTTATTTGAGTTATCATAACTTAAGTTTTATTTTTTTTGTGCATCAACTACAGCTAAAGCTGACATGTTAACCATTTCATCTACACTAGCTCCAAGTTGAATAATATGCGCAGCTTTTGACATCCCCATCATTATTGGTCCAATTGATAACGCCTTATCAAGTTCTTTTACCAATTTATAATTTGTATTTGCAGAATCTAAGTTTGGGAAAATAAGAGTGTTTACATTTTTTCCTGATAATTTAGAAAACTCAAATTTATTAGAAAGCATTTCCTTGTTTAATGCAAAATCAGTTTGAATCCCTCCGTCTACACATAAATCAGGGAAATACCTATGTAAATATTTAACTGCTTGATTTACTTTAGATGCCATGTGATGAGGGGACGATCCAAAATTAGAATAAGAAACCATAGCAATGGCTGGTGTAATCCCAAACATTTTTACAGTTTCGGCAGTCATTTTTGCAATTATAGCTAGATCTTTTGGTGATGGATCAATATTTATTGAAGTATCGGAAAAAAACAAAGGACCTTTATTTGTAATCATAAGGTTCGTTGTAGCAACCTTACTTATTCCTTTAGACTTTCCAATTGTTTCAATAACAGGCTTGAATGTGGCTGGATAACTTCTAGAATAACCTGAAATTAAAGCATCAACATCACCACTACTAAGCATCATCCCTGCATAATAATTTCTCTGTTTCATTTTATCTATTGAGTCCAATAGAGTTACTCCTTTTCTTTTTCTTTTATTCCAAAAACTAGTTCCGTACTTTTCTCTATTGTTTTTCTCAGTATCTGATTTAGGATCAATTATTAGTACATCATCATCGAATTCAATTTCCTTTCTTAATTCATTGATAATATCCTTATCACCAAGTAAAACTGGATATCCAATACCTTCTTCACTAACTATTTGAGCTGCTTTTAAAACATCTAAATGATCTGCTTCAGCAAAAACAATTTTTTTAGGATTTGCTTTAGCTCTATTTAAAAGGAGTCTAACAATTTTCTTGTCTCCGTATAACCTGCCATGCAGCTCTTCTTCGTATTGATCCCAGTTTTCAATAGGTTGCTTGGCAACACCAGAATCCATGGCAGCCTTAGCCACCATTGGTGGGACATTAGTTATTAACCTAGGATCAAAAGGCTTAGGAATAATATAATCTTTACCAAAAGTTAATTTTGTTTTATCGTATGCAATATTTACAAATTCAGGAACGGTTTCTTTAGCTAAAGCTGATAAAGCTATAACTGCTGCCATCTTCATTTGATCATTAATTTTAGTTGCTCTTACATCTAAAGCTCCTCTAAAAATAAAAGGAAATCCAAGTACATTATTGACTTGGTTAGGATGATCAGATCTTCCAGTTGCCATTATAATATCATCTCTTGTTTTCATAGCTAAATGGTAGTCAATTTCTGGATCAGGATTAGCCATCGCAAAAACTATAGGATTTTTTGCCATTGACAATAACATTTCTGGCGTTACCATATCGGCTTTAGAAAGACCAATAAACACATCCGCATCAACCATCGCATCCTTAAGATTTAACAAATTTCTTTTAGTTGCGAATTCTGCTTTTTCTTTGGATAAATTTTCTCTTTTTATTGAAATAACCCCTTTACTATCGGTCATTACAATATTCTCTTTTCTAAGGCCTAAAGCCTTGTACATTCTAGTACACGAAATAGCTGCAGCGCCTGCACCACAAACTACCACTTTTACTTTTTCAATCTTTTTTTCAACAAGTTCTAAAGCGTTTAATAAAGCTGCTGCAGAAATAATTGCGGTTCCATGCTGGTCATCATGCATGACCGGAATATCAAGCTCTTCTGATAATCTTTTTTCTATTTCAAATGCTTCGGGGGCTTTTATATCTTCAAGATTTATTCCTCCAAATGTGGGTGCAATATTTTTAACAGTTTCTATAAATTTTTCTGGATCACTAGCATCAACTTCGATATCAAAAACATCAATTCCAGCAAATATTTTAAATAAAAGCGCCTTTCCCTCCATTACAGGTTTTGAAGCTTCAGGCCCGATATCACCAAGCCCTAAAACAGCCGTTCCATTTGTAATTACAGCAACCAGATTTCCTTTAGCAGTATACTTATACACGCTTGATGGATCTTTTTCAATTTCTAAACATGGAAAAGCAACTCCAGGTGAATAAGCTAAAGCTAAATCTCTCTGACTACTGTATTCAGTTGTAGGATTAACTTCTATTTTTCCAGGTTTTGGTTTAGCATGATAGACTAAAGCAGCACGTCTGTTATTTTTGTTTTTCATTTAAGGCTTGTTGTATTCTTATCATATAAATTTATACAAAACAAATTCAATAACACAAGAAATCTTAGCTTTAATATTAATCAAGTGACATGATCTAATTAGATAAAATAAACTTTTATATTTGTTATTCAATTATTGTCATTTGAAAAAAAAATACTTAATTCTTGTTTTATTTATTTTATCTGCAGTTCCTGTTTTTTCTCAAATTAGTAAAGTGCATTACATTCCGCCTGTAACTAGTAATTCTGGTTCAATAGCAGATCAATACATTTATTTATCAACTCCTAGCGAAGCTGATGTTGAATATGATATTCAAATTATTGGAGGAGCTACAATTTCTGGAACATTTAATAATACAAGTTCTTTTCCATATTATATTGGTGATGGCGATAATACTCAACTTACTGTAAATTCAAATTTATCAGCATCTGTATTAAATAACAGAGGATATATAATTACGGCTTCTTGCCCTATTTATGTCTCAGTAAGGTATAATGCAGGTTTTCAGGGAGGTGCTTTTACATCTAAAGGAAGTTCTGGCCTCGGAACACACTTTAGAACTGCAATGATGCCTATGGGAGACAGAACTACAGCAGTTCAACAAAATGATTTTTTAAGTTATGTTTCCATAATGGCATCTGAAGACAACACAATATTAAAGGCTACTTTACCGAATGCTAACGGAAGTTCTAATATACTTAACATTGGAGGTTATAATGGCACCCCTATAGAGGTTGATTTAATGAAAGGGGAAAGCTATATTTTTTCTGTGGAACCCAGTACTTCAAATGTCGAAAGTAATCGATTTGCATTATTTGGAGCATTAGTTCAGTCGGTTGATGGTGACGGAAATGAAGATCCAACAAAACCAATTGCAGTTACAGTTGGCTCATCTAATGGAACATTTTCTGAAAGTAATAGTGGAAGAGATCAAGGAGTTGATCAGATAGTTCCAGTTGAAAAAGTTGGTCACGAATATATTTTTGTTAGAACAGCGGGGAATAATACTTTTGAAAATGTTATTCTAGTTGCTGACAAAGATAACACTGAAATTTATTTAAATGACGAAGGAGCGGTTTACGAAACGTTAAATGCTGGTGATTTTGTAATTATTGAAGGGGACAAGTATTCTGCAACTGGGATTGGTGCAAACATGTATGTTAGAACTCAAGGAGATACACATCCTGTTTTTGCATATCAAGGAGTAGGTATTGATGGATCGGGAGGAGCGAGCAATGCAAATCAAGGAATGTTTTTTGTTCCTCCTTTAAGTGAAGACGCTCAGGATGATATTAATAATATAGCTCAAATAGATAAAATTGGAAGTAAAGATTATGAAGGAAGTATATCTATAGTTTTTAAAAAAGATGCAACGTTAGAAATCAATACTGGCAGCAATGATTCAGGAACATATGAATACACTGCATTCGACACTACATCTCTATTCCCAGAGAATGTTATTGGAAAGCCAGGCTACCTAACCTTGAGTATAGCTGAGCTTGTAGGTGATATTCAAGTAAAATCAGATGATGAACTCTATGTTGCCTATTACAATAGAAGTGATTATGCAACTTCTGGAGGATTTTATGCTGGTTTTGCCACTCCCCCTGCTGCTGCAATTGATTTAAACTTACAAAGCCTTGGAACTTGTGTTGAAGTTGATCCAGCAACTGGAGAATTTATATTTAATGGGAATGGATTTGAAATGACAAATCCAGCTTTTTTTGACACATGGCAATGGCAAGAATTAGATGGAACTAGCTGGGCAATTGCTACAGGTTCTGAAATTGACGACTTAGTTTACAAGCCTTCAAAACCAGGTAACTACAGATTAGTAGGATCTATTACGTGTCTTGGCGGAGATGGAGATTTTAAATCAGGAATTATACCTGTAAGTATTTGCCCAAATGACAACGATAATGATGGTATAATTGACAATATTGATTTGGATCTTGATAATGATGGTATTTTAAATGCTAACGAATCGAACGGAAGTGTAATTTTTGATTTTACAGATTTAGAAAATCCTCTTTTAGCTAATAATGGTGCTAACTTAACTTTCTCCATTGATACTCAAATACTAACTCTAAACACTGGTGGAACTGGAAATACTTTAAATGGCTCAACTGGGGGTGATTTTGAAACAAAGCTTCCCTCCAGCATTGTGATCGGACTTAAACCAGCAGAAACAAAAATGAGTTCGTCCAAAGCATCTGAATCTTACTTATCATATAAAATTGATAATTTCAGTGAAGATTTAAACTTAAAATTGACTAGTCAAGCAGAACTTCATAGCATAGTAAGCGGTGAGTATTTTGAAATTCAAGTCTTCCCAACTAATAAGAATATTACTCTTTTAGATCCCAACAATACATTACTTATTGATAAGAATTATGATAATGAAACTTATGAAGAGTTAACTAATGTCAATGGTTTAAAACAGTTTAGTGCAAATTTAATTAGATTTAAATTCAATCCAGATGTTACGTCACTTCCAGATTTTGAATTCATAGGTTATGGTCTTGATGGTATAAAATTTACACATTTTGTTGCCAGCAATACAAATACTGGTGTTTTTAAAGGAACAATTACAGGACTTAACTATTTTTTAAACACGGATGCTAATCATCCTACAAATCCAGATACAATTCCTGATTATTTAGATATTGACAGTGATGGAGACGAATGTAATGACGTAACAGAAGCAGGGTTTGATGACGGAATTTTAATTGATGGTATTATAGGTGATATTGTTCCTACATATGATGATTCTCAAGTTGATTCTAGAGGATTGATTATTACTCACAAAGAAACAGAAATTATTATTGATGATGTGGTTTATAACGGTTACTCAGTAGACCCAAAAAGAGACCCAGTTTCCTCTAATTATTATTTCCAACAAATTGGCCAAGCTGTCGAAATTATTGATGAGCCCAGCTCAACCGTAGGATGTATTGGAGATACAGTATCATTTAACGTTTCAGCACAACATCCAAGCAATGTAATTACGTACCAATGGCAATATTTTGATAAAAATTTAGGATCAGATGGAGAATGGAGAAATGTTGATGGATCAAACGCAAAACTTACTGGATTTGATAGTTCAGAACTTATAATCATTGACATTGACACATCACTTGTAGGAGATTACAGGGTTCAACTGGATACACAAGAATATAAATGTATTGTAAACTCAAATTTAGGTGCCAATATTGGTTTAACGGTAAATACACCTCCGGCTCCACCAGTTGTTGAACCTATCCAAACTTTTTGTTTAACTGACAATCCAACTGTTGGAGATTTAGCAATCGCTCCTGCTCCTGCTAACCCAGAGGGTTTATTAATATCTGTTTACGATGATTATGATCCGAGTGATGTAACTGTAGGCGTTTTATTAGATAATGCAGATTCACTTGTTGACGGGACAACTTATTTCATTCAAGTTACTGATAGTGAAGGATGTGTTGGGGTTTCTAGATCAGAAACAAAGGTCTTATTACCAAACCCAGTGATTACTCCAAGTGTTGTAGAAACTTGTCCCGGTGATGAAATTACTATAACCGTTAGCGGAGTCCCACAAACTGC
>ERZ887851.1136-NODE-1136-length-24015-cov-18.528548_pt1 | contig 24015 bp, 22 predicted proteins | sample MGYA00521100_ERZ887851 | MGnify/ENA primary metagenome ERZ887851 (study PRJEB32303, sample SAMEA104408602) | aquatic metagenome | biome: Brackish water; feature: Pelagic; material: water | place: Baltic Sea | collected 2014-06-06T16:11:00 | depth 11,444 m ... | reverse complement strand
ACTCTCATCAAATTATTTTAAACTTTCAACCCACAGATTTGTCATTACTGATTACTGTGGAATGAGTATGATAGGGGGTATTTAAAGTTTTAGTACTTTTAAAAAGTGAAGCTCTTTTCTTTTTTTATTCTTTGGATTTTTGGATTTTTTATCTTGTTATCATTTGACTTATTTGTCGAGGGAATTGTATTTGAATGGCTTGAATGGAACAACACAACAAAAAACGATTGGTTTTTTATCCTTTGGTGGGGACTAGTTTTAGTGTGGTTTTTATATGGTCTGTATAATCTTTACAACAAACTATCAAACAATCTAAAGTAGAGACTCCCCGTTTTCATCTGTTGTTAATACATTTGACATATAATCTGTGAAAGGTCTAACCTTTTTTAAGGCATTGTCTAATTTATTTATAAACTCAGGATCGCAAACTTCTTTATTAGAAAAGTTAATCGTAAAGATGTATTGTTTTTTACGAATCAAATCAATATCGGGATGATTTTTATCAAAATTTCGTGGAGCAGTTTTTAACTCACTTCCTTCTAAATTCCCCCAAATTGAGAAAAATTCTTTAGCGCTAATTATATCTCTAAATTCCTTTGCATCAAAATCAAATTCTTGTCTTATTCTTTTTAAATCATTGGGATTTGGATCCCAAAATCCACATGCTAAAAAGTTTTTTCCTGGTGAAATGTGTAAATAATATCCTCCTCGAAATTGAGGTTTAGTTCGATGCCAGGTAAGCCCAAAATGTGTCTTAAATGGAGTTTTATCTTTTGAAAAACGAACGTCTCTGTATATTCTAAATAATTTAAATTTGTCAATACTATCGAACTCATTTAATCTGTTTTTCAGGTGCTCACCAAAATTTTTGACTTGAGCTTCGTGTTCTTTAAATGTTGGTTTATTTTTTAAGAACCATTCTCTATTGTTATTATAAGTTAGTTCCTTAAAAAAAGGAAAAATTGAATTTGATAAAGTCATTAATTGCTGTTTATAAAGTTTAACAAAAGTTCTAAGCTTTCATATGGTCTTTCTTCCATCGGAAGATGGCCTGTTTCTTGCATTATGTCAACTCTAGTATTTTGAATTGATTTACTAAAAAACTTAGCGTTTTCAACTGGGATCCACTCGTCCTCATTTCCCCAAATAATTTGGGTAGGACAAGTTATTAATTTTAATCTACTGGTGTAATCTACTGGTTCTGAATTTGAACGATTAATAAATGATTCTCTATTGTTTTCCCTTAATATCAAATCTCTGTAAGTATCTATTTTTTTGTCCGTCAATTTAGTTTTATCAAAGTAGACTTCTTTTAATGTGTTTTTAATAAAAAACCTAGGTGTTACATAGCGAAGTATTTTATTTATTCCAGGTGCTCTTGCCAATCTAAAAACCAATGGACTTTGCTTCTCTTTGTTATATAATCCCCCTGGATCTAACAAACTTAATAATTCAACCTTGTTTGGATATTCAGAAGCATAATACCAAGCAATTGCTCCTCCAAGTGAATTTCCCGAAAGAATAAAATTATCTATATCCAATGATTCAACAAAAGAATTTAAAAAACTGGAATAATCTGAAAGAGAATATTTTTTCTCAGGATGTGGCCCTGTTAAGCCGTAAGCTGGTAAATCTAGCCTTATAACCCTAAAGGTTTTTTTTAATTCATCAGTCCACTTATCCCAAGTGTGTAATGATGCTCCCGTTCCATGTAATAAAACAATTGCCTGACCCTCTCCCTCATCCCTATAATGAACATTCATCCCGTCAATTTCAATAAACTTTGAATGTTGATTAGCATAGGTTTTCTTAAGTTCAGAAACGGAAATATCAGGTGAATACAAATACAAAAAAAGAGACAGTACGGATAAAAGCAATGACAATTTTAATATTCTTTTCTTCATGTTCATTAAGTAAAAATATATTGATTTTAAGATAGCAAATTTTTAGTTGGCACGTTGTTTGTATTTATTAAAAAAAATAAAAAAATCAATATGATTAAAAATTTAAAATTATTTATACTGCTGTTTTTAACATTAACAATTCATTCATGTTCTAATAATGATGATGATGATTATGTAATGCAACCAAAAACAATTTTCGGACATGTTGCTACAAGCACAAATTACATGTATTTAACTTCTGCTTTGCAAAAAACAAATTTAGCTGTAGTTCTTGACGGGGTTGAAGAATATACTCTATATGCTCCAAACGATATGGCTTTTGCTCGTTTCTTAATGCAAGTTGGATATAATAATTTAGATGAGGTTCCAACTGAGCTTCTAACGCAAATACTTCTAAATCATGTTATGGTTGGAGGGATCGAATACCGTGATTTTGTAACAGGATATTTTCAAACTGCTGCTACAAGCGCCGCTTCTAAAACTCCTTTATCTATTCACATAGAACAAGTGAATATGAGGGTTACTTTAAATGGTGAATCAAGAATAACTCAAGGAAATGTGAGAGCTACAAATGGTATTATACATGCTGTAGACAGAGTGGTTCCAATTCCATCGATAGTTACTTTTGCAAAAGCTGACACAGGATTAACTAATTTACTAATCGCTTTAACAAGACCTGATTTGACAGCTGACTTTGCTTCAATATTAAGTACAGATGCTGGAACATCTCCTGCACCTTTTACAGTATTTGCTCCAACTGATCAAGCATTTGTAGATTTACTAACAGAACTTGGTGTTCAATCTCTAAGTGATATTGATGAGCCAACTTTAAAAGCAACATTAACATACCATGTTATTGGAGAAACAAATGCGTTATCAACTGATTTATCTGACAATTTAGAGCTTAATACTTTAGGTGGTCCCATAACCGCTAATATTACCGGAGGAGCTACGTTGACAGATGGCAATAATAGAGTAAGTAAAATTATAGCAGTAGATGTACAAGCAAACAATGGGGTTATTCACGTTATTGATAAGGTGATATTACCAAATTAATTATAATATATTATTTGATTTAAAAGAGCCTTGTCTAATCGAAAGGCTCTTTTTTATTTTGTCTCTTCTTCAAATTCATTCCAAAAATTAGTTTTAAATTCTTTTAAAAAAATTGGTAAGATTTGATTTTCTTCATTAATTTCTTCAAACTCTTTTGAATCCATTTTCCTTATTTTAAAAACTTGTAATTCTTTATTATATATCGATCTTGTCGAAAAATTTAATTTTGCTGAAATTTGATTTTGTTTGTTTCTTCCCTTAACCACTTTGTTTTTTTCAATAATTTTGAAAGGCCTCTTTATAGAAACTAAATTTCCTCTTGTACTTTGGAAGTAACTTAAATTATATTTTTCACCATCGAATTTTGAAAATCTCATTCTACCTTTTTCTAAATAAGAAGAAACTGAAATTCCTAATAGTTTAAATTTAGATAAAGGCTTTATGTTTTCATAATCTAGACGCAAGACTGCAAAATCATCGGAATTAATATATAGCGTACCCTTAAATTTATCTGACTTTTTAGGATTACAGTCTATCACATAAACTAAGTTATTTTCTAAGTAAAATAATTCGGGTTCAGAAAATAAATAGTTTTTTGATTTTAAAATAAAGTTTAGCTCTGAACTTGGATTGAGAAAAGATTTTAAATAAACATTTTGAATTCTACCTTTTTGACCATTTGAAAAATTTTCTTTTCTTTTAATTTCTTCGTCTTTAATTTTTTTAACCTGGTCAACATCTGTACTGTCAACATCCCAAAGCCCATTGATAGTTAAGTCGAGTGAAAATGGGATCCAACCTGATCTCATTTTAAAATATGAGGATGACTTTAGGTTTTTCTTTAAAGCATCCTCTAGTTTTTCCCCTAGCGATTTAGATAAATCACTAGCATTATCGTCGTTGGTTCTTCTTGACTTTATTAATTTTATTTTTGGCGTATCTATTTCTTTGTTTAAATAATAGTAGGATAAACTTTCCAGTTCATTTCTTGTTTTTTTTGGTAGGTTATCTAAAATACTGTCCATAACCTCACTATTCAAATCCTTAATTGAGGACTTAAATTTATTTAAAGAAAACTTTTCATTAGTCTGGCTAAAATCCTGCCTAAAAAACAATTTGTGTTCGCTAATTTCTTTATTATAATTTGACTCTAAATTTTGTTTAACTTTTTCGATAATTTCTAACGATGTTAATTGATTGTTAGTTACAATAACGTTATTTAATGTAATTGATTCCTGTTTTAAACGAATTATACTATCAGTTAAAAAACTTAGAGGAAGTTTTTTTGTTTTAAAGCCCATAGAAGAAATAAACAGTGTATCGCCTAGTTCAAATTGCTCTGGGATTAATTCAAAATAACCATCTTTATCAGAAATAAGTCCATTATTGTTTGAAAAATAAACTGAAGCAAATGGTATTGATTCTAAAGACAAAGAGTCAATTATTTTAATTCTTTTAGATTGAGAATTAATGCTAAAGCAGATGAAAAAGAAAAATAATATAGGTATACAACGCATATATCAAATTTAACTTAAAAATTAAGTTTAGTATATTTAAAGTATGTTAAAAAAACTCATCCACTTATTGATTTCTTTTTCAGCATTTTCAATTTGTTATTTACTCGCCTTTTTGACTGAAATTTCTGAGCTACAAAATGTAATTTTATATGTTTTTTTAATTCAATGGGTTTTATTTATTCCGGCATATATTTTTAAAACAGAGAAATTTTATGATTTAGCGGGAAGCTCTACTTATATATTTGCTGTTTCCTATATTTTATATGATTCCTCTGAAAACTTAACAAATTTGATTTTAGGAATTGCTATTATTTGTTGGGCTGTAAGACTTGGTAGTTTTCTTTTTTTTAGAATAAAAAAAGCAGGTGAAGATAAAAGATTTAAAGAAATTAAAGTTTCTCCAACTAGGTTCTTTTTAGCATGGTCATTACAAGGAATGTGGGTTTCGATGTGTAGCCTATGTGCACTTACAGCGCTTTCAACCGATACTGGAGTTGTGTTAAACGGGTATTTATACTTAGGTTTTGGATTATTTTTATTTGGTTTTTTAATTGAAATTATTGCAGACAAACAAAAATCAAAATTTAGATCAGTTGTAGATAATAAAGATAAATTTATAAATACAGGTCTCTGGTCTAAATCCAGACATCCAAATTATTTAGGAGAAATAATTTTATGGTTAGGGATTTCTATCATGTCTATTTCGTCTCTTTCAGGATTACAATATTTAACTTTAGTTTCTCCACTGTTTACTTACTTATTATTAGTTTATGTTAGTGGTGTTAGACTCTTGGAGGAAAGTGGAAATAAAAAATGGGGACACTTGGAGTCCTACAAAGATTATGTGAAAAACACTCCTGTATTGTTTTTTAAATAATTTAAGTGAAAGATAATTCTACTAACATTTTTAGAAAATCTAAAGGGCAAATTGTTGTTGAAGGGCAAGTGTCTTTGACTGATGAAAAGGGAAATGAAATAAAGCACGGAAAAAAATTTACTCTATGCGGGTGTAATAAATCGAAAAATCTGCCATTTTGTGATGGTGCACACAAAGATTAATCCTCTAATTAAAGTATTCCAAAGATTTTAATAGTTCTTTTGTCTAGATTGACCGAATCAATCTTAAGTTTTTAAAAGAAATTAGTATCTTGAGAATACAAAAACTAACAACAATATTATGAAAAGTGCAGTATCAAAAAATAAATTATTTACAGCAGCTTGTATATCGCTTATAGTAACAGCGATGACATTTGCAATTCGAGCGGGTATTCTTGGACAGCTTGGAGAAGAATTTGAAATTAACAACACTCAGCTTGGATTTGTAAATGCAATGGCATTTTGGGGATTTCCTGTGGCTACTATATTTGGGGGGTTCTTATACAATTTATTAGGAGCGAAAAAATTAATGATAATCGCTTTTTTCTCACATTTATTAGGACTAATAATGACTATTTATGCTGGAGGATTTGCTGCTCTTTTAATTTCTTCATTTTTTATTGGGTTCGCTAATGGATCTGTTGAAGCGGCTTGTAATCCATTAATTGCTGACATGTATTCAAACAACCGAACAACAATGTTAAATAAATTTCATGTTTGGTTTCCAGGTGGAATAGTAATTGGATCTCTAACATCTAAATTTATGACAGATTTCGGATTCGGATGGCAACCTCAAATAGCTATTATGATTATACCTACTTTGATTTATGGATATCTATTTTTAAAAGAAGAATTTCCCGAAACAGAACATATTGAATCAGACACCGTTCTAAATTTAAAATCTTTATTTACCCCGCTATTTATTTTTATAGCTATTTGCATGACATTAACTGCAACGGCGGAATTAGGAACACAACAATGGCTTAATCCACTTCTTGAAAAGTCAGGAGCAAGTCCAATGTTAATTTTAGCTCTTATTACTGGAATTATGGCTATTGGAAGATATTTTGCTGGTCCTATTATACACAAGTTTAATCCTGTTGGTGTATTGTTTTTGTCAGCAATAGTGACAACAATAGCGATTTTTATGATGTCACAAGTTGACGGACAAATGCTTTATGTAGCTTCTGTATTATTTGCTTTTGGAGTTTGCTATTTCTGGCCAACAATGATCGGATTTGTTTCTGAATATTTGCCAAAAACTGGAGCTTTAGGAATGTCTCTTGTAGGAGGTGCAGGAATGCTAGCTACTGGAATGTGGAATCCTGTAATTGGATCATGGCTTGATGAGGAAAAACAAATTGCATTAAACTCTGGTATTGCAGAAGATGCTGCTGAGGTTATAGCTGGTCAAGCTGCTTTAGGTAATATGGTGTATTTTCCTCTTGCTTTAGTTCTTTTATTTGGAATCTTATTTGCTTTTAGAAAAAAGTTAGAAGCAAGTAGAGTTTCACAATCTGTTTAATAAATTATAAAATGAGTAAAAAAATTAGATTAGGAATTTTAGGTGGTGGTGGAGATTCATTAATTGGAATTCTTCATAGAGTTGCTTCAAGCATGTTTGACAGGTATGAAATTATTGGAGGTGTTTTTAATCCAAATTATAAGGACAATTTAGCGTTTGCTAAAAAAATAGGATTAAAAGAATCGAGAATATATAAAGATTTTGAAACTATGATTGTTGAAGAATCTAAACTCGAAAAATCTGAAAGAATTGAAGTAGTTTCAGTCTTAACACCAAATTTTCTTCACTACCCAATGGCAAAAAAATTACTTGAAAATAATTTTAATGTTATCTGTGAAAAACCACTTACAACTACTTACAAAGAAGCTCTTGATTTAAAGAAAATTCAACAAGAAAAAAATCTTGTCTTTGCTGTCACCTACACCTACACAGGGTATCCAATGGTGAGACAAATGACTAAAATGATTTCAAACGGAATAATTGGGAAAATTCAAAAAGTTGATGCTCAGTATTTACAAGGATGGCTAAATCCTGTTATTCATCAAAAAGAAAAAAGAAATTCAACATGGAGACTAGATCCGGAAAAATCTGGAATAAGTTGTTGTGTTGGAGATATTGGAACACATGCTTTTAATATGGTTGAACTTGTTACTGGTATGAAGGTGAAAAAAGTTTTAGCTGACTTGAATATGCTTTATGAAGATAATCCTATGGATATAGACGCAAATATTTTGATTCATTTTGCAACTAATGCGAAAGGGACAATTAGATCAAGTCAAATTGCAACGGGTGAAGAAAATAATTTAAGAATAAATGTATATGGAGAAAAAGGCGCTTTAAAATGGGAGCAGGAAAATCCAAACTATTTATACCACTTAACAGATGATGCTCCAATGCAAGTATTAAAATCCGGTCATTCATATAATGATGAAATTTCACTTGATGGAACTAAACTCCCTCCAGGTCATCCTGAAGGAATTTTCGACTCCATGGGGAATATTTATAAAGGCGTGGCTAGAGCAATTAGGAACGAAGCTTTTGAAACTGTAGAATTTCCGTCAATTGAAGACGGGGTTAGAGGAATGGATTTTATTGAAAAAACTGTAGAGTCAAATTCGAAAGGAAACGTTTGGGTTGAACTGAATAACTAATATTATGAAAACAATAAAAGGACCAGGAATATTTTTAGCTCAATTTGTTGGAAAGGACAAACCTTTCGATAACTTAAAAAATATTTGTGACTGGGCAAACAATCTAGGATATAAATCAGTCCAAATACCCAGTTGGGAACAAGGATTAATTGATCTTAAGAAAGCAGGCGAAAGCAAAACATATTGTGACGAAATAAAAGGAATAGTTAACGAAGCTGGAATGGAAATCTCAGAACTTTCAACTCATCTGCAAGGACAGTTAGTAGCTTCTCATTATTCATATGATAAAATGTTTGACGCTTTTGCACCTGCAAATCTTCATGGCAATGTAAAAGACAGAACACTTTGGGCAATTGATCAATTAAAATTAGCCTCTAACGCCAGTAAACATTTAGGGCTTACTGAAATTGCTACATTTTCAGGATCTTTACTGTTTCATACTATGTATCCATGGCCACAAAGACCAAAAGGACTTGTAGAAGCTGGCTTTAAAGAGCTAGCGAAAAGATGGACTCCAATTTTAGATCATTTTGATAATAATGGAGTAGATGTCTGTTATGAAATTCATCCTGGTGAAGATCTGCACGACGGAGTCACTTTTGAAAGGTTTTTAAAAGCAACAAATAATCACTCGAGAGTCAAAATATTATATGATCCAAGTCATTTTGTTTTACAACAAATGGACTACTTAAAATACATAGACTATTATCATCAATACATAAAAATGTTTCATGTAAAAGATGCTGAGTTTAATCCATCTGGAAAATCTGGTGTATACGGTGGGTATCAAGAATGGATAGACAGACCTGGAAGATTCAGATCTCTTGGAGATGGACAAGTTGATTTTAAAAGTATTTTTTCAAAATTAAGTCAATACGGCTTTGATGGATGGGCTGTTTTGGAATGGGAATGTTGCATTAAATCTCCTGAACAAGGAGCGAAAGAAGGATCTAAGTTTATAAATGATCATATCATTGAAGTTTCAGACAAAGCTTTTGACGATTTTGCATCTGGAAGTACAGATGAAAATCATATAAATAATATTTTAGGACTATAAAAAATGAATAAGTTTTTAATTGCAACGTTTAGCTTTTTTTTATTTGGATGTAGTGGATCGGCAAACGATTGTGGGGAAATTTATACAAAGTATATTAAAGACGCAGAATATATTTTGGTTGTAAATCTTAGTAATTCAAGACCTTATGAAAACGGAGACGATGACAGTCCTGGCGGACAATTACTTGCAGATGCTAAGGTTTCTAAATCTGTTTACGATTCAAAAAAAATTGGAGATGAATTTTGTTTTGAAAACTAAAAGTTAATTATTAAAAACATTGTTATGAAAAAACTATTTCACATTCTATTTATTTTAACAGTTCTTTCTTCTTACTCTCAACAAAATGTAATTCCAGATTATGATTTAGCTGCAAAATTTTCACCTAAAAAAATAGCAAAACTGGTTCATTCAACTTCTGTAAATCCACATTGGTTAAAAGCAGGAGACAAATTTTGGTATCAATATAAAACCACTGAAGGATCGAGCTACTATTTAGTTGACCCTAACAAAAAGGTTAAAAAAAAACTGTTCGATAATGATAAAATGGCTGCTTGGCTTACTGAGTTTACAAAAGACCCATACGATGCAAAGCACTTGCCTAAGTTTAATTTTAAATTTATAGAAAACGAAACCGCAATTCGATTTAGAGTCACTTCAAAATATGAAGAAGAAGAAGAAGAAGATAATAGGGAGGATAAAGACAGCGACAAAGACAACTCTAAAAAAGATAAGAAAAAGAAAAAAGTATTTCTTTTTAAATATGTGCTAGGAAGTAATAATCTTACATTACTAAGCAACAAAAGAGCTCCAAAAGAGGATTGGAAAAAATGGGCAAATATTGCTCCTGACAGCACTGTTGTTTTCTATTCAAAAAAGTTCAATTTATATTGGATGGACAAAGAAAACTTTCTTAAAACGATCAGAAATGAAAAAGATTCTACAATAGTTGAGAATCAATGGACTAAAGATGGAGTCCAGCACTTTGGATACGGAGGATATGGTAGAGGAATGGACAATGAAGAAATTGAAAAAAGAAAAAATGACAAGTTTCCTGTTAGAGGTTATTGGTCATCTGATTCAAAAAAATTCGTTTATCAAAAAACTGACAGTAGAGAAATTAAAGATTTGTGGGTTATAAATTCTATTGCAAAAAAAAGACCAACACTAGAAACCTACAAGTACCACATGCCTGGTGAAAAAGAATATTATAAAAGAGAGGTTCTGATTTTTGATATTCCCTTAAAAGAAATCAAAAAAGTTGAGCTAGACATTGATAAACAGCAATACATTTCAATTTTTAGTAAGCCTAGAAAACCTTCAGATTATGACAATGATTTTAAGCCTACACTTTTACTTTCTGAAAAGAATAAGATTTATTTTAATACTATAAGTAGAGATAGAAAAAAAGTTGATATCTGTGTCGCTGATCTAAATACCGGGAAGGTTAAAGTTCTGATTAAAGATAGAACTAACACTTACGTCTATGAAACTAAGCCTGTTTATCTTATAAAAAATGAATCTGAAATGATTCATTGGTCTGAAAAAGATGGATGGGGACATTTTTATAGATATGATTCTAATGGAAATTTAATTAATAGAATTACATCTGGAAGTTTTCACAGCTTTAATATAAAGCATGTTGATTCAAAATCTAATACTTTGTATTTTTCAGCACATGGTTTAGATAAAAATATTGATCCTTATTATGAGCACACATATAAAGTTTCATTAAACGGAGGCAAGCCTAAGCCGTTAAATAAAGGGAATTATAACACTTCAACAAGTCCCTCTGATAATCACAGGTTTTTTGTAAGCAATTTTTCAAGAGTAAACACAGTCCCTAAATCTGAACTTAGAAATTCAGATGGTTCATTAGTTCTAAATTTAGAGGAAGCTGATTTGAGCGAGTTGTTTAATAGTGGATATAAGTTCCCCGAACCTTTTAAGACAAAAGCTGATGATGGAATAACAGATTTATATGGAGTTATGTATAAGCCTTTTAATTTTGACGAAAAAAAGAAATATCCTCTTCTTGAGTATGTTTATCCTGGCCCTCAAACTGAGTCTGTAAACAAGTCTTTTTCAGTCCGTATGGATAGGTTAGATCGAATGGCACAGCTAGGCTTTGTAGTTATAACTTTAGGTAACAGAGGTGGGCATCCTCATAGATCAAAATGGTATCATAATTATGGTTATGGAAACTTAAGAGATTACGGATTAGCAGACAAGAAATATGTGGCCGAACGGCTAGCGGATAGACATAAGTTTATTGACATAAGTAAGGTTGGTATATACGGACACTCTGGCGGTGGATTTATGTCAACTGCAGCAATTTTAGTGTATCCTGATTTTTTTAAAGCAGCCTATTCACAGGCTGGAAACCATGATAATTCAATGTACAATAGTTGGTGGAGTGAAACGCATCATGGTGTTAAAGAAAAAATTGGAGATGACGGAACCATGAGTTATGTATATGAAATTGAAAAAAATCAATCTCTAGCTAATAATTTAAAAGGTAAACTATTTTTAGTAACAGGTGATATGGATAACAATGTACACCCAGGAGCTACAATTAGAGTTGCTAACGCTTTAATTAAGGCAAATAAACGGTTTGATTTAATGATTTTACCCACTCAACGACATGGGTTTGGAAATATGTCAGAATATAATTTTTGGCTCAGAGCTGATCATTTTTCTAAACATTTGTTAGGTGTAGAAAATAACGAAGTAGATATAAAAATGATTCAAAAGGATATTCCTAAAACAAAATAAAAAATTAATATAAAACTCAATACTATTATGGAAACTTATAAATGTGAAAAATGCGGAATGTCGGTTAATGCAACATGTGGAAAATGTGGAGTTCCTTTAAAGAATGGATTGCTTGAATTAGAAGACGGATCAAGTGTTCAAGTGTCTAAATGTCCCTCTTGCGAAGGAAAAATAAAGTCGCCTTTATGCTGTGGCCAGGACATGAGTTGTTCTTTATAATATAAACTCCATTCCTGTTTCTGCAACATTAAACCCTTTGGAAATAACGCTCTTATATTCCTTTGAATTTTTATTCAATACAGGATTGGTGTGATTTAAATGAATGAAGTAAATTTTATCTTTTTCAGCCTTTGACAATGTCTTAAAAAGATCTAAGCTTTCTATTATAAACGGATGTGGAATTTCTGATATGTCTCTATTATTTATTTCGTTTGAATCGTAAAATGTTCCGTCTAAAAATGCGAAATCAACTTTTTTAATCATTTCAACTATAGAGATATTCCATTTATTCCATTTATCTATATCTGGAATGTATAACGCTTTTTTTAAATTTCCCTTAATTATAAATCCAACAGTTTCCGAATATTCGTCCCTATGAGGAACTTGAACAGGTGTGAGACTAAGATTGTCATCAAGAATTAATTCTTTATCTGCAAAGATTTTAACAAGATTAATATTGTTTAGGTTGACTAATTGATTCCATGGCCCATTGTTAAGTATAAAATCATGGAGTTTAGGCATTGAATATAAAGGAATGTTTTTACTATTGTAAGATTCCTTCCCCAAATTCAAAAGGCCTGCGTAATGACCCATATGAGCGTGAGTTATAAATATTCCATTTAATTTTTCGGATAAATTTTCATTTCCAATTAATTCCTTTAGTTGAAAATTAATATCTGGAGTTGCGTCTATTAAATATTTTTTGTCGTTTTTTAAATTTGAAATACCCAAGCTTGAAACTCCTACTCTTTTAGTTTGACCTAAAAAGTAATCTTTACAACATTTCTTGTTACAACCCAAATGCGGAATACCACCATCTTGAATTGTCCCTAAAACCTTTAAATAAATGCCATTAGAATTTTTTTCTTTTGATTTAGGATTACATCCTATTAACAACAAACACAAGAAAAGGGAAATAGTAAGTTTTATATATTTTAAGAGAATCATTTATATTTAGACAAAGAGAGCTTTTAGTTCAGTGGCATCTTTAGCAGATAATTTGCCTGCTAAAACTAAACTTAACTGTCTTCTTCTTAATGCTCCAGCATATCTTTCTTTTTCTAGTTTAGATTCTGGAGTAATTGGTGGAACTTTTACTGTTTTGCCTTCTTTACTTAAGGCAACAAAAGTAAAAATAGCCTCATTAACTTTAGTCTCTTTTGGATTAGTTTTATTTTGTTTCCATACATCTATGAAAACTTCCATTGAAGAATTAAATGCTCTTGAAACTTTAGCTTCAATAGTTAAAATACTTCCTACGGGAACAGGTTCTCCAAACGCAACATTATTGACAGATGCTGTAACAACAATTTGTTCTGAGTGTTTAATGGCAGCTATACTAGCAACTCTATCCATTCTTGCCAATAACTCTCCCCCAAATAAACTGTTTAGACTGTTTGTGTCCCCAGGTAATACAAGGTCTGTTTGAATTGCTTTAGAATTTTCTGGTGTTTTGGGCTGCATTTTTATTTTTGACTATTAATATCTAAAAGCCAAGCGTCTTTATTTTCTTTTTTTTGAATAGATCTCAGAGCTTTAACAGCCTCAACTCTATTAGAAAACCCTTCAAATGCTACAGGATTTAAACCTTTTTCATTTAATGGTAAAACCTTTGAATTATATCCCTTTTCTTTTAAGGTTACAACAAGCTTTTCAGCGTTTTGAGAAACTCTAAATGCTCCTGCAATAACATAAAACTGAGAAGCTTTTCTTTTTACATTAATTGTAAGTGCGGGTAATGAACCTAAGTCGAAAACTGCTTTTTGAACTTTAGAAAAGGATTCATCTCTTAAGTCCTGTTCGTAAGCTAATTTTTGCTCTAAAAGATCATTATTAACATTATAATAAATGGAACTTGCTCCAAAAATTATACAAGCCCAAACAGCTGCTGTTTGATAAAATTTAGATCTTTTAATTGATCTAATTTTTGGCTCAAAAACAAAGTCTTTATTATTTTTATTTTCTTCTTGACTTAATTCTTTAATGTAAATTGGGGAAAGGCCAAAAGAATCTTTCAAAAAATTCTTAGTTTGAAATGGAATAAAAACCATATTCCCTTCCTTGTTTAAATTTAACTCGCCTATGTCCTTTAAAACAACTGAACCTTTATTAAGATTAAGAGTGATTTTTAAAACTTCTTGATGTATTTCTTTTAATGAAAAATCATAATCAGAACCTGATTTTTCAGACATAAATTTAGCTAAAAGACCGTCATTTACTTTTATTTGAGAATTAAAGGAAATCTGTTTTGAGGGCGGATAAAACTTTTCATTTTCTAAGTCGTAGTGAGCTGACTTAAAATTGCCTAAAAAGCTTCCTAAGCCGGGAACAGTAACACAATTGTGTTCAATAAGTAGTTCGCTAATAAGTTTTGAAAGAAGCATATAATCAAAAATACATTTTTTTGATTTAATTTCTAAACTAAAGTCCTTCTAATTATAGCCTAACTTTTCTCTGACCCTATTTAAGACCTCTTGCGCTACTTGATTTGCTTTTACAGCACCCGTTTTTAAAACATTATCCAGCTCTTCTTTGTTAGACATATAATAATTAAAGCTATCTCTTTCTTTAGAAAATTTTGAAAGTATATAATTAAAAAGCTCTGTTTTAGCATGGCCATAACCAAATCCACCACCTAAATAATTTTCTTTTAATGAATCTATAGAATTTTGATCCGCAATTAAGCTATAAAGTTTAAACACATTACAGTTTTCATAATCCTTCGGTTTATCAATTGAAGTACTATCTGTCTGTATACCCATTATTTGTTTTTTCAAGGTTTTTTCAGGCAGAAAAATATCAATAATATTTCCTTTAGACTTACTCATTTTTTCACCATTTGTTCCACAAATTAATTGAGTTTCTTTATTAACTTTTGCAGTAGGAAGCACAAATGTTTCTCCATATATATTGTTAAATCTTGATGCTACATCCCTTGTCATTTCTAAATGCTGCTGTTGATCTTTTCCTACTGGCACTTGCTCTGCGTCATACAATAAAATATCTGCAGCCATAAGCATTGGGTAGGTAAAAATTCCTGCATTAACATCGCTTAACCTGTCCGATTTGTCTTTAAAAGAATGTGCCAACGTAAGTCTTTGATATGGGAAATAACATGATAATATCCAAGAAAGCTCAGTGGCTTGAGGGACGTCACTTTGTCTATAAAAAATTGTTTTTTCAGTGTTTAGACCAAAAGCAAGCCATGCTGCTGCTGTTGCATAAGTATTGTTTCTAAGAATATCCTTGTCTTTAATTTGGGTTAAAGAATGCATGTCGGCGATAAATAAAAATGACTCATTTTTTGACTCATTTGACATTTTTATCGCAGGGACTATAGCTCCCAAAATATTTCCTAAATGAGGAGTTCCTGTGCTTTGTATTCCTGTTAGAATTCTTGACATTTATCTTAGATTAATAACAAAAGTAATAGTTTTAAAAATTATATCACTCATTTAATTACTTTTACAATTATGATTAGGTATCTAAAAATAGGTTTGTGTGGATTATACAACATATGGTTTTACACTTTAGCTGCTGCTGGAATTATAATATGCCTTCCACTTTTTTTTCTATTTAGTTTTAAAGAAGAATGGTATCCTCAATTTTACTGGGTTGCTAGAAATATATGGGCGAAACTTATTTTGTTAGGGATGGGGTTATTACCAAAAATTGAATTTTCAGAACCGCTTTTAAAAGGAGAAAACTATATGCTAACAGCGAATCATAAAAGTATGATTGATGTTATGCTTATGTTACAGATTAGTAAAAATCCAATTGTTTTTGTTGGGAAAAAAGAATTAGTGGTTCTTCCTGTTTTTGGCTTTTTTTATAAAAGAGTTTGTATAATGGTCGATAGAGAAGATCCTAATAGTCGAAAAGCCGTTTATAGTCATGCTCAAAGAAAATTAAAACAAGGTTTAAGCCTTTGTATTTTTGCTGAAGGACTAGTTACATCTCCTGAAATAAAGTTAGCCCCTTTTAAAAATGGTGTTTTTAGATTTTCTATACACTGTCAGATACCTATCGTCCCAATGTCGTTTTATGATTGTGAAAGACGATATCCTTATCATTTTTCTTACAATCATTTTGTTGGAGGTCCAGGGCTTTTAAGGGCTAAGGTTCATAATCATATAGACACTAAAGGTCTTGAAGAAAAGGATATGGAAAACTTAAAGCAAAAAGTTTACGATTTTATGCTAAATGATTTGGCGCCTAGGCTTTAATTATTTCAATAATTTTAGCTTCGATTTCATCTGATAACTCTGGATTATCTGTCAAAATAGTCTTAACAGAGTCCCTTCCTTGTCCCAATTTAGTATCTCCATAACTAAACCATGATCCACTTTTGTCAATTATATCATGTTCAACTCCTAAATCAATAATTTCACCTAATTTAGAAATTCCCTTGCCATACATAATGTCGAACTCACTTACTTTGAAAGGGGGAGCAACTTTATTTTTTACAACCTTGACTCTAGTTTTGTTACCTAAAACATTTCCGCTGTTGTCTTTTATTTGAGTTGATCTTCTTATATCTAATCTAACTGAAGCATAAAATTTAAGTGCATTTCCACCAGTTGTAGTTTCAGGGTTTCCAAACATAACTCCAATTTTTTCACGAAGTTGGTTTATAAAAATAACAGTACAGTTTGTTTTGCTAATATGAGAAGTTAATTTTCTTAGAGCTTGAGACATTAATCTTGCGTGTAGACCCATTTTTGAATCTCCCATTTCACCTTCAATTTCACTTCTTGGGGTAAGAGCAGCGACGGAATCAATAACTATAATATCAATTGCTCCGGATCTAATTAAATTATCTGCAATCTCAAGTCCTTGTTCACCATTATCAGGCTGAGAAATTATTAGTTCATCTATGTTAATTCCTAAATTTTGAGCATAAAATCTGTCAAAAGCATGTTCCGCATCAATAAAAGCAGCAATACCTCCCGCTTTTTGACACTCAGCTATTGCGTGAAGAGTCAAAGTTGTTTTACCGGAAGACTCTGGGCCATATATTTCAATAACTCTTCCTTTTGGATACCCTCCAACACCCAAAGCGTTGTCCAATGTCAAAGATCCACTAGAAATTGTGTCAACCTCTACAATTTCAGCATCTCCCATTTTCATTACAGTTCCTTTGCCGTAAGTTTTGTCTAATTTATCTAAGGTTAATTGTAATGCTTTTAGTTTTGAATCTTTTTCTTTACTCATAAAATTGTGGAATTAAATTACATGTCTAAAGTACAATATATTTAATTTAAGTCATAACGTAATATGGTTGATTTTTTTGCTAATTTTTAAAATATTATTTTCGCATCTAGTTAAGATAAATGATGCAATTATATAACAAGCTTAGTGCTAAAGAAAGATCAAGTCTAATAGAAAAAGCAGGCAACAGGCGAATTACATTATCGTTTTATAAATACCATCAAATTAGAAACACCTCTCTTTTTAGAGATCATCTTTACTTAATGTGGGAAAAGCTTGACGTATTAGGAAGAATTTATATAGCTAGCGAGGGAATTAATGCTCAACTTTCTGTCCCTTCACAAAATTTTAAAGCGTTTAAAACAAAATTAGATACTGTAGAGTTTTTAAAAGAAATCAGGTTAAATGTTGCTGTAGAGCAGGATAATTTTTCATTTTTAAAACTTAAAGTAAAAATTAGAAAAAATATTGTTGCAGATGGGCTGTCTGAAAACAGTTTTGATTTATCAAATAACGGCATACATGTTAATGCCTCTGAATTTAATTCATTAACCGATGATCCTAACACGCTGCTTATCGACATGCGAAATCACTATGAAAGTGAAATAGGTCATTTTGAAGGTGCCGTTTTACCTGACGTTGACAGTTTTAGAGAATCTTTACCAATTATTGAAAAGAAATTTGAAAAACATAAAAAATCCAAAAACATAGTAATGTACTGTACTGGTGGAATTCGTTGTGAAAAAGCCAGTGCATTTTTAAAACACAAAGGTTATGAAAAAGTATATCAACTAGATGGAGGAATAATTGAATACGCTAGGCAGGTTGAGCAAGAAAAAATAAATAATAAATTTGTAGGTAAGAATTTTGTTTTCGATCACAGAAGAAGCGAAACAGTCTCAGAAAAAATAATAGCAAATTGTCATCAATGCGGAGAAAAGTGCGATACTCATATTAACTGTGAAAACGAGGCTTGTCATTTGCTCTTTATTCAATGCGAAAAATGTGCTAAAGAATATAATAATTGCTGTTCTAAAGAATGTTATAATGTTAATTCCCTTTCAGTTGAAGATCAAAAGAAATTAAGAAAAGGCAAAAAGAATAGTAACCAAATTTTTAAAAAAGGAAGGTCAGAGGTTTTAAAGTTTAAAAAAACATCTTCTTAATTGTTTTAAATCGCATCTATATTTAATTAACTTTAAACTTTATTAATAATTTACAATAATGAGTTGTACAAGTTGTTCTTCTTCTAATGGTGAGCCTAAAGGCTGTAAAAATAATGGTACTTGTGGAACGGATGGTTGTAATAAGCTAACGGTTTTTGATTGGTTAGAAAACATGGAGCCTTTATCTGATCAAAAATTGAATAATATTTTTGAAATAAGATTTAAAAACGGAAGAAAAAACTATTTCAAAAATTCTAAAGATTTATCAATTTCTATTGGTGATTTGGTTGTTGTAGGAGCTGAAAGAGGATATGACGTAGGATTTGTGACGTTAAAAGGGGGTTTAATTCCAATACAGTTAAAAAGAAAAAAAATTAATCCTGAAACAACGGAATTTTACGACATTCAAAGGACTGCATCTCAAAGTGATATTGATAAGTGGACAAGAGCAAGAGAAAAAGAAGAGACAATTAAAAAAAAGGCAAGAGAATTAGCGATCTCTTTAAGTCTAAAAATGAAAATTTCTGATGTTGAATTTCAAGGCGATGCATCAAAAGCAACGTTTTATTATACGGCTGCTGGAAGAGTAGATTTTAGACAGCTTATAAGAAATATGGCCCGAGAGTTTAGTACTCGAATAGAAATGAAGCAAATCGGTTTAAGAGAAGAGGCGTCAAGGCTTGGAGGAATAGGTTCGTGCGGAAGAGAGCTTTGCTGCTCAACCTGGCTTACAGATTTTAGATCAGTATCTACATCTGCTGCTAGATATCAACAGCTTTCACTTAATCCTCAAAAACTAGCTGGACAATGTGGAAAGCTAAAATGCTGTTTGAACTATGAATTGGATTTTTATCAAGATGCACTAAAAGACTTTCCTAACTCTAATACCAAACTGTTAACTGAAAAAGGTATTGCATATTGCCAAAAAATAGACATTTTCAAAAAGATTCTATGGTTTGTTTACAAAAACGACAGTATCAATTGGCATCAAATAAGTGAAGAAAATGTAAAAAAGATTATCAAAATAAACGAAACTGGCAAAAAAATCGAAAGCCTTGAAGATTATACAATTTCAGAAATATCTTCAGACATAAGTTTTGAAAATGTTGTTGGACAGGATAGTTTAACCAGGTTTGATAAAAGAAAGAAAAAGAAAAAAAGAAAATTCTCAAAAAGAGTCTAATTTAAATTATGTTAAATAGATTTCTAATTATTGTTTTAGCAATTGTGCTAAATTCATGTGAAACTACTGAGTTTTTGAAATTTCATGATTTTAAGTTTGGATGGGAAAGTTCTGAAATAGTGGAATTTGATTTTCATGGTGAAGAACAGGACGAAATAAAAAATATTGATTTTGTACTAAGGCATAATAATGATTATCCTTTCGCTAATATTTTTTTAATTGCTGAACTTGTTTCTGTAAGTAATGAAACCCTAATTGATACTTTAGAATTTAAATTAGCTGAGCCAAACGGTAAATGGCTTGGAGACACAAAAATAAGTGTTGTTGAACATAAGCTTGCTTACAAAACTGATTTTGTTTTAAAAAAGGGTGAAACTTTTAAATTAAAAGTTAGAACTTCAATGAGATTAAATAACGAAATTAACGAAATTGAAAATTTGGATGGAGTTCTTAACTTTGGGTTATTAATAGATTAAAGATTTTAGAGTGAAAAAAAAGACGCTTATGCCAAAAAAATTTAGACTATACTTTTATGGTTTTTGGATTCTATTTTTTTCTAGCATTTCTATTTTTACAGCTGTTTTTTATGCTGCCTCACTTGGTTATTTAGGAGACATGCCTGATTTTAGGCAGCTTGAAAATCCTAACACTAATCTAGCTTCTCAAATTATTTCCTCTGACAATAAAGTTTTAGGTAAATTCCATTTTGGTGAAAACAGAATCCCTGTTCAATTTGATGATTTACCTAAAAACTTAGTAGATGCGCTTATTGCGACTGAGGATGAGAGATTTTACAGTCATTCGGGAATTGATTTTAAAGGGACCCTTCGAGCAATAGTATTTTTAGGCAGTCAAGGAGGCGCAAGTACTATAACACAACAGCTTGCCAGACAACTTTTTGTTGGCGTAAGGTCTAGAAATATTTTTCAAGCTCTAGCGCAAAAAATTAAAGAATATGTTATTGCTGTTAGGCTCGAAAGGCAATATACTAAGCAAGAAATAGTAGCTATGTATTTAAACATTTATGATTTTGGCTATAACGGAGATGGCATAAAATCAGCTTCAAGTATATATTTTGACAAAGAACTAGATAGCTTAAAAATTGAAGAGTCTGCAGTACTTGTTGGAATGCTTAAAAACTCTTCCTATTACAATCCTTTAAGACGGCCTGAAATTGTAAAAAACAGAAGAAATATTGTTTTTAATCAAATGAAAAGAAATGGTCATATAGACCAACAAGCATTAGATTCTCTCGCTAAAATTCCTCTTTCAATAAACTACACCCCTCAATCTCATAGAGAAGGACTTGCAACATATTTTAGAGCCTACTTGCAAGATTTCTTGAAAGGGTGGACTGCCAATAATACAAAAAATGACGGGTCAAAATATAACATCTATTTAGATGGGTTAAGAATTTATACCACCATAAACTATGATATGCAACAATACGCTGAAGAGTCTGTAAAGTTGCATATGGCTAACCTACAAGAGGAATTTTTTAAACAAAATACCCCGGAATTAAACCCTACTGCTCCTTTTTTAGATTTAGAGGAAGAAGATGAAGACGGGATTTTTAAAAGAGCCATGAAACGATCCGAAAGATGGCGAAAAATGAAAGGAACAGGCAAGACAGAGGAAGAAATGTTTGAAGCTTTCCAAAAAGAAGTTCCTATGTCTATTTTCTCTTGGAAAGGCGAAATAGATACAATTATGAAGCCTATTGATTCTATTCGTTATTATAAACATTTTATGCAAGCCGGAATGATGTCTATGGAGCCTCAAACAGGACATGTAAAAGCTTGGGTAGGCGGAATTAATTTCAAACACTTTCAGTACGATCATGTAAAACAAGGTAAAAGACAAATCGGATCAACATTTAAACCCTTTTTATACGCTACAGCTATAGATCAATTAAAGCTGTCCCCATGTGATTCACTTCCTGATGCTATTTATTGTATTGAACCTTATAAGTATGGAAACCCCGAGCCGTGGTGCCCTACTAATTCCAGTGATAAATACGGTGGGTTTAGAACATTGCAAAACGCACTAGCAAACTCAAAAAACACAATCAGTGCACAGTTAATGGACAAGGTGGGACCAAAACCTGTTGCTGATTTGGCCAGAAACTTAGGAATAGAATCTTACATTCCTGATGTTCCTGCAATTGCTCTAGGAACACCAGATTTAAGTGTTTTTGAAATGGTTGGTGCTTATGGTGCTTTTGCAAATCAAGGTATTTACGTAAAGCCTACTATGATTTCTCGAATTGAGGATAAAAACGGAACGCTACTTTATCAATCAACTCCTGAAACTAAGGATGTTATAAGTGCAGAATCTGCATATGTTACAGTTAATTTACTTGAAGGGGTAACCAAATTTGGATCTGGTGCTAGATTGAGACACAATATTCCAGAAGAAGACAGAAACCCCGTCTACAAAGACGTTGTTACAGGATATCCATATAGTTTTGATAACGCTATTGCTGGTAAAACTGGAACTACTCAAAACCAAAGTGATGGATGGTTTATGGGTATGGTTCCCAATTTAGTTACTGGAGTTTGGGTAGGTGCCGAGGATAGGGCAACTCATTTTGAAACTATCGCTTACGGACAAGGAGCAACTATGGCACTTCCGATTTGGGGGATGTTTATGAAAAAATGTTACGAAAACGAAGAACTAGGAATTTCTAAAGAAGATTTTTTAGCTCCTGAAGATTTGTCTATTCCTATTGATTGTGAAGTTATAAAACCTGCTGAAGAAGACAACTCTGAGGCTGAGGATCTTGAGGGACTAGGATTATAAATAATTTGTAACTTGAATGAATGAATTCAAGGTTAATTTCATTAGATTTTTTTAGAGGGCTAACCATTGCGGCTATGATTGTGGTGAATGACCCAGGTAGCTGGACTCATGTTTACCCACCGTTAAGACACGCGGATTGGCATGGCGCTACTCCTACCGATTTAGTTTTTCCTTTCTTTTTATTTATTGTAGGTGTCTCAATTGTTCTTGCGCTTTCAAAAGTTAAAAAGACAAAATCTTCTATTTATTTTAAGATAATAAAAAGAACCATAATTATTTTTTCAATAGGGTTGTTTTTAGCTTTATTTCCAAATTTTGATTTCGAAAACATACGAATAGCTGGAGTTCTTCAAAGAATCGCATTAGTCTATCTATTCTGTTCTGTAATTTATTTGAATTCCTCGTTTTTAGTTCAGATTTGGATTGGCGTTATTTTACTTATTGTCTATTGGATTTTTATGACAAAAGTTCCTTTTGGAGATTCGTTGGCTGGGACACTAGAACCTGGAAATAACTTTGCTGCTTGGGTTGATCAGTTTATAACACCCGGGAGAATGTATCAAAAAACTTGGGATCCTGAAGGTTTCTTTAGCACAATTCCAGCGATAGCGACAGGGATTACAGGGATGTTCTGTGGTCATGTAATTTTGAACAAATCAAAAGATTTAAAAGATAAAATAATATTAATTTTTGTAGCTGGATTTAGTGCAATTTGTTTGGGAATGCTTTGGGACTACAGTTTTCCTATGAACAAGCACATATGGACAAGCTCATATGTGTTGTTTAGCTCTGGCCTAGCAATGTTATTCTTAGCTTCATGCATCTGGATTATCGATTTAAAAAAGAAAACAAAGCCATTTCATTTTGGAATTGTTTTTGGCTCCAATGCGATCTTCGCCTATGTGCTTCATTCAATGCTTGGAAGGCTTTTTCGGATTCCTGTAATTTCTGGAAAAGGTATTCAGCAAAGTTGGATGGATTTTGGGATTTCTACAGGAATTGATCCCCAATTAATTTCGCTTTGTTGGGCTCTTTTTTATACAATCTTTATTTATTTAATAATAAAGGAGATGTATAAAAGAAAGATTTTTATTAAAATTTAAGAACTGAAATAACATTGATTGCAAAAATAGTCTAGCAACATTGCTAAGGAAAATAATTAAAAAGCCCGAACAGCGCGCACATGGTTGGTGCTGTTCATTCCATTGAGTCCACCCGTACCACCTCCGAAATAAAACCACCAGTATTCTAAATTACCTCCTTGTGTTAATGAAGAAGACATATAGGCACCATTTCCTAGGCCTGCTGCATTATCTCCAGAATTAAAATGATCATAAATAAGGTTTAATTCTCTTTTGGTAGGTAGTCGCCAATCCATAAATTTATCGCCGTCAACATCATGGTAATCAGGATCATTTATCACTGAATTTGCATCATACAAATTCATGACATCACCGGAGTTTAGTGCTTGGTCTTGCATTGCAACCGCCAAACCGTGTTTACCGCCATCACGAACTTCAATAACATAACCTCCTAATTCTGCGTAAAAGGTGTTTACAGTGTAGGTAGCATGACC
>ERZ887851.1135-NODE-1135-length-24016-cov-5.946496_pt1 | contig 24016 bp, 21 predicted proteins | sample MGYA00521100_ERZ887851 | MGnify/ENA primary metagenome ERZ887851 (study PRJEB32303, sample SAMEA104408602) | aquatic metagenome | biome: Brackish water; feature: Pelagic; material: water | place: Baltic Sea | collected 2014-06-06T16:11:00 | depth 11,444 m ... | reverse complement strand
ACGAGGTCAAGGAGCGCTCTGTGAGCATCGAAACCATTCCGGCGCAGACACCCACGCGGCTATTTATCGGCGGAACTTGGTTGGATAGCGCCGCCCACCTTGACGTGATCAATCCGGCGACCTTAACGTCCCTGGCACACATCGGCGACGCGACCGAAGAGCAAGCACTTCACGCTGTGGGTGCGGCCCACGATGCCCTCGGTGCGTGGGGGGACACCTCAACGCGGCAGCGCAGTGAGATCTTGCGCCGGGCGTTTAACATCATGACCGATGAGATTGAAGACTGCGCGCGCCTGATCGTTTTAGAAAACGGCAAAGCATGGCCAGATGCCATCGGCGAGGCCACGTACGCGGCGGAGTTTTTTCGCTGGTTCAGCGAAGAAGCGGTTCGCGTGGAGGGTGGTTTTCGGCCCGCTCCCGCCGGGGACAAGATGATCATCACGACCTATCAGCCGATGGGTGTCGCGTACATGATCACGCCGTGGAATTTCCCGGCAGCCATGGCGACGCGCAAACTGGCTCCTGCGCTGGCGGCAGGATGCACCGCTGTATTGAAGCCAGCCGCCGAAACTCCACTGACTGCACTGTGGATCGCCGATGTGTTGCAACGCGCCGGGGTTCCCGATGGCGTTGTTAACGTCATCACCACGTCGGCCTCGGGTCCGATTTCCACCGCCATTCTCAGCGATCCTCGTGTCGCAACGCTGTCCTTCACCGGTTCTACCTACGTCGGTAAGTTGCTGCTGGCTCAGACCGCTCAGCGAGTGCTGCCGTCCTCGATGGAGCTCGGCGGAAACGCACCGTTCCTCGTACTCGAAGGTGCCAACGTGGAGCAGGCCGTAGCGGGAGCGATGGTGGCCAAAATGCGCAATGGTGGAGCAGCCTGCACTGCGGCCAATCGGTTTTATGTGCACGAATCTGTGGTGGCGCAGTTCACCGCATCATTTGAAACAGCGTTGCGCGGGCTAAAGATTGGACCCGGAATCGATCGCGCCAATCACCTGGGCGCCATGGTGAGTGAGACAGAACGCGACAAGATTGTGGATCTCCTCCAAGCCGCCGCGCAGGAGGGTGCACAGCCCCGCGCGATTGGTGAAGCGCCTGAGATTGGTGCCTTCATCAGTCCACACGTGGTCTCCGACGTTGTCCACGGGTCGACTTTGACGCGCAATGAAGTTTTCGGCCCCGTGGTACCCATCGTGACGGTCTCCAGCACCGATGAGGCGGTGCTGATGGCCAACGACACCGACTATGGCCTCATTTCCTATATTTATGCTGCTGACAAAGGGGTGGGTATCGAAGTGGCCCAGCGCATGGAGTCGGGCATGGTGGCCATCAATCGGGGCCTGGCATCAGATCCGGCCGCCCCGTTCGGCGGAATGAAGGAATCCGGGCTCGGCCGCGAAGGCGGATTTGCTGGAATTCATGAGTTCCTGCAAACCCAGTACCTCGCCGTCGAACTGTGATGGGCCACGCTGTGGTCCACATCAACTATCGTGATGCCTGTGACTGACCTCGCGGTCAACCTTGCCCTGGTTGTCCTGTTCGTTCTGATCGGTGGATTCTTTGCCGCTGCCGAGTTAGCGCTGGTGAGCCTGCGCGAAAGTCAGGTGGAGCGCCTTGCTGACCGTGGTAGGCGGGGTCGGGTGCTGGCTCACCTGGCTCAAGAACCCAATCGTTTCCTGGCTGCCGTTCAAGTGGGTGTCACCCTGGCCGGGTTCACTTCGGCTGGTTTCGGCGCGTCCCAAATCGCTCCGGCGGTGGCGCCAACTTTTGAATCGTGGGGACTGTCTGAGGGTGTGTCCAGCACCCTGGCATTCATCCTTGTCACCATCGTGATCGCTTACCTGTCCTTGGTTATCGGCGAACTCGTACCCAAGCGCATCGCACTACAGCGAGTCGAGCCGGTTGCTCTGGTCGTGGCCATCCCGGTGGACTTCTTGGCCCGAGTCACCCGGCCCTTTATCTGGGTTCTTTCGGTGTCCACGAACGGACTCGTTCGACTGCTCGGGGGCGATCCCAAGACCGGGCGCGAACTTATTAGTGGCGAAGAGCTTCGCGACATGGTGGCAGCTCACGAAGAATTTTCAGCGGAGGAGCGGGCGTTAATTGATGATGTCTTTGATGCCGGTGAACGCGAGTTGCGCGAGGTAATGCTGCCGCGCACGGAGGTGGCTTTTCTCGATGCGAAGATGACGGTCGGTGACGCGGTTAAAGCGGTGGTCACCGCACCACATTCGCGCTACCCGGTGATCCGAGATTCCACCGATGACGTCATCGGTTTCGTGCATGTGCGCGACCTGTTGACCTGGGATGAGGATCGGCTTGCCATTCCACTGGGGTCAATGGCCAGGGCCGTTCCCTTTTTCCCCGGCACCAAAACCGTGATCCCGGCGCTGACTGAAATGCGCCGTCGAAGTCAGCACTTAGCGATCGTTGTTGACGAGTACGGCGGCACCGCGGGCATCGTTACCCTGGAAGATCTCGTTGAGGAGCTGGTGGGCGATATTCGCGATGAGTACGATGTGGCCGCTCCGGTTACCTCGTCGGTAGACGGATTGCTCAATCTGGAAGATTTTGCCGACCGCACCGGGGTCACGTTGCCCGAGGGCCCATATGAAACGGTGGCCGGTTTTGTGATGTCACGCGTGGGAGACATCCCTGAGGTGGGCGAAACCGTTGACATTGAAGGGCAGCGTTTCACGGTGCTAGAGCTAGATGGCCGCCGTGTTGCTCGACTAGCCGTCACGCCATTGCAGGATCCCCAGCTCACGAGTGATGAGCCCGCGACTCCGCCTGCACCGTAACTGTCACAATAAGGTCACTATGGCCACTGCCTTGAACTCACCCGACCCCTCGTTGCCACCTCGACCGCGCGTCCTTTCGGGTATCCAACCCACAGCTGACTCTTTTCAGGTAGGAAACTATCTGGGCGCAATCCGTCGTTGGGTGGAGCTGCAAGAGACCCACGATGCCTACTACTGCGTCGTCGATCAGCATGCCATCACCGTGGAATACCAGCCACCTGTGCTGCATGAAAGAACCCTGTCCTCCTTCGCTCAACTCATTGCCGCGGGCCTGGACCCCCAGCGCAGCACCGTGTTCGTGCAAAGCCATGTGCCCCAGCACAGTCAGTTGTCCTGGGTATTACAGTGCATCACCGGTTTTGGTGAGGCCGGACGCATGACCCAGTTCAAAGACAAGTCTCAGCGAGAAGGTACAGATCGGTCCACCGTGGGGTTATTTACTTATCCGGTGCTGCAGGCCGCCGATATTTTGATTTATCAGGCCGATGGCGTGCCGGTGGGTGAGGACCAACGCCAGCACTTAGAACTGACCCGAGACCTAGCGCAGCGATTCAATTCACGTTTCGGCCGCACTTTTACCGTTCCAGAACCGCTCATTCTTGCCGACACCGCCAAAATTTTGGATCTGAGCGAACCCACCGCCAAGATGAGTAAGTCTTCCCCGACCGGCTGCCTGTTCTTGCTCGACCCACCTGAGGTGATCACGAAGAAGATTAAAACTGCAGTCACTGATTCTGGTCGCGATATCGCGTGGGACCCGGTGGAAAAGCCAGGTGTGTCGAATCTTTTGTCACTCATTGCCGCGTTCACCGCTTCAACGCCCACGGCGGTGGCCGACGATCTTGCCGGCGGCGGTTATGGCGGCCTGAAGAAAGCGGCTATTGAAGCGGTCCTGGAGTTTACGGTGCCTTTCTCAGCGCGCGTGCACGAGTTGCTCGCCGATCGCACCTATCTACTCCAACTCATGGCCATCGGCGCCGAGCGCGCACGAGCCGCAGCGCAACCGACGCTAGCCCTGACCTATGAGCGCGTGGGGTTTGTGACGTTGCCGAACTAGTCAGTGCGCTGTGGTGCTGCTGGTTCAAAGTCGGTACGCACATCAGCAGGAGCGTCAGGGCCCATGGAGCCTTCAGCAGCGTCGTCATGACTTCGCTGGGCGTAGTTTCGGCGTGGGCGCGGTTTGGGGGGCCGCATGCTGCGAATGCCGAGGAAGACCAGCAGCGCACCGACGATCATCGCGGCCAGAAGTCCCCACGCCCAGGCGTTGCCGCCCACGGTCGTGGCTGCAGCCAGCGGTCCGGTGGTTTCCTGTATGTCGGCAGTGTCGGCGGCTGCGGCGCCATCAGGGGTGGATCCGCCTTGGTCGGGGGCGTTGGTCGTCTCGTCGATGACCGCATCAAGAGCGGGGCGTACCGGATCTACTAGGACACCTACCGGCGTTACCCTGTCGATATTGGCAAATCCCCAGTCCAGCAGCGGGGCAGCAGCGTCAAAAGTGGGGCCGGAGAAATTCATCAGGGTGACAACCAAAGCGGTGTCCCCACGTTCGGCAGCACCGATGAACGTCTTTCCAGCCTCGGTGGTCCATCCGGTCTTGAGTCCGATGGCGCCCTCATAGGGCGCGCGCCCATCGATGGGATTCAGGAGCGGGTTTTGGTTGGCAATGGTAAAAGTTTCACGCGCGCCGTTGGCCGTGGTCGGCATGTAACCCGGGTAGTCGGTGACAGTAATGGTGTTGGCGTAGCCCAGGAAGTCAGGCCGGGTGAGGCCAGCTCGAGCAATGAGAGCCAGGTCATAGGCTGAGGAAATCTGCCCTTCGGCAGGCAGTCCCGAGGTGGTCTTGGCCAGCGTGTCGAACGCTTGCAGCCGACTAGCCTCCTCATTCATCTGAGCCAGGGTGAGGTCGAAGCCACCGTTGGCTGAAGCAAGAGCCATGGCCGCGTCATTGCCGCTTTGTAGAAATAGACCCTGGAACAACTCCGCGACGGTGTAGTCACCATTTTCGATAAGACCCACCCGGCTCCCCTCAACCGCCACGTCGTTGTAGGTGGTGGTGTACACCTGTTGAGCATCTAATCGTGGGATGAGCGTGAGCGCCGTGAGGGTCTTTAAGGTACTGGCGGGGGCGCGCTGAATATGTGGCCCCTGTGCGGCGAGGATCGCACCGGAATTCAGGTCGGCCAGAACCCAGGTGGATGCCCCGACGTCGGGTAGGGCTGACGCATTGGGACCCGGGTCAACGATTACCCCGCTGCCGGTAAGGAGTGGCCCACCGACTGGCTCAGCGGCCATTGCCGGGGAAGTGCCGAGAGCTGTTGCGCCCAGCACCGCGGTGATCGTAACAGCGGCGAAGCCCACGCGGGTGGCCTGGAAAATTGGTGGTCGTTTCATGGCTAGATAAGCCTAACCCCAACAGGCGCCCGACGTGGTGATCACACGCGCCGAAAAATAAGAGCGCGCTTGACCTCTTGAATAGCCTTGGTGACTTCGATGCCCCGGGGGCAGGCCTCTGTACAGTTGAAGGTGGTCCGGCAGCGCCACACGCCTTCACGGTCGTTCAAGATCGACAGGCGCTCCTCAGCGGCAGCATCGCGGGAGTCGAAAATGAATCGGTGTGCCGCCACAATAGCCGCAGGGCCGAAATACTGGCCATCAGTCCAAAACACCGGGCACGAACTGGTGCAGGCAGCACACAAAATGCACTTGGTGGTGTCATCGAAGCGGGCCCGGTCTTCAGCCGACTGCAACCGCTCGCGGGTGGGCTCATGGCCTTCGGGGACGAGGAACGGCATGACCTCGCGATAGGCGTCAAAGAATGGCTCCATGTCGACCACCAGGTCTTTTTCCAACGGCAGACCCTTGATCGCCTCCACGGTGATGGCGGCGGAAATATCGAGGTCCTTGATCAACGTTTTACACGCGAGGCGATTGCGACCGTTGATCCGCATGGCATCGGAACCGCAGATGCCATGACCGCAGGAGCGGCGGAAGGTCAAGGTGCCGTCCTGCTGCTCTTTGATTTGGGTAAGAGCATCTAGTACTCGATCGGTGGGGAACGCCGAGACCTTGAACTCCTCCCAGTGGGGCTGATCGTCGACCTCGGGAAGAAACCGGCGGACCTTCAGTGTTACTTCAGCGGCGTCAATCATCAGTACTTGCGCTCCATGGGCTGGTAACGAGTGGTCACGACCGGCTTGTAGTCCAACCGCACCGTAGTCTCACCATCGCTACCCTCGGTGCGGTAGGCCATGGTGTGCCGCATGAAGTTCACATCGTCGCGGGTGGGGTAGTCCTCCCGAGCGTGACCGCCGCGGGATTCCTTACGCTCCAGGGCGCTGATCACGGTGACCTCGGCCAGATCTAGGAGGAAGCCCAACTCGATGGCTTCGAGGAGATCGGTGTTGAACCGGGCGCCCTTGTCTTGAATGGAGATGTGGGCGAAGCGACGTTTGAGTTCAGATATATCGGTCAGTGCCTGCTTCAACGTGGCCTCGGTGCGGTAGACCTGAGCATTCATGTCCATCGTTTCTTGCATGTCGCGTCGAATGGCGCCGACCCGCTCCCCGCCGGTAGCTGAGCGGATGCCCTCCACCAAAGCCATGGTCTGGCCCTGGGGATCCACCGGCAGATCAAGGTAGTCGTGCTCAACGGCATAGTCAGCGGCGGCGATGCCAGCGCGACGACCAAAGACGTTGATGTCCAGCAAAGAGTTGGTACCGAGGCGGTTGGCGCCATGAACTGAGACACAGGCGCATTCACCGGCAGCGTAAAGACCCGGAACAACCGTGTCGTTATCGGACAGCACCCGCGTGTTCACGTCGGTGGGAATACCGCCCATGGCGTAGTGAGCGGTGGGGAACACGGGTACGAGCTCGGTCACCGGGTCCACGCCCAGGTAGGTGCGGGCAAACTCGGTAATGTCGGGCAGTTTGGATTCGATCTGTTCCTTAGGGAGGTGGGTGAGATCGAGGTACACGTAATCCTTGTTCGGTCCGGCGCCGCGACCTTCGCGTACCTCGGCGACCATCGCGCGGGCCACCATGTCGCGGGGCGCGAGGTCCTTGATGGTGGGTGCCACCCGTTCCATGAATCGCTCACCGGTGGCATTGCGCAACATTCCACCTTCGCCACGTGCGCCCTCGGTGAGAAGGACACCAAGGCCGGCCAGGCCGGTCGGGTGGAACTGGTAGAACTCCATGTCTTCTAGCGGCAGGTTGCGACGCCACACGATGCCCATGCCGTCACCGGTGAGGGTATGGGCATTAGAGGTTGTCTTCCAGACTTTGCCGTAACCGCCGCTGGCGAAAATGACCGACTTGGCCTGGAACAGGTGGATTTCACCGGTGGCCAGTTCATAGGCCACCACCCCGGACGTGCGCCGTTCACCATCTACCTCGGTCATGAGGAGGTCCAAAACGTAGAACTCGTTGTAGAACTCCACGCCCTCTTTGACACAGTTTTGATACAGGGTCTGCAAGATCATGTGACCGGTGCGGTCAGCGGCATAGCAAGCCCGGCGCACAGCGGCCTCGCCGTGGTTGCGCGTGTGTCCGCCGAAGCGCCGCTGGTCGATGCGGCCCTCTTCGGTGCGGTTGAAGGGAAGACCCATGCGCTCCAAGTCCAACACCGCATCAATGGCCTCGCGGCACATAACCTCAGCGGCATCTTGATCGACGAGGTAGTCGCCACCCTTAATGGTGTCAAAGGTGTGCCATTCCCAGTTGTCCTCCTCGACGTTGGCTAGGGCCGCGCACATACCGCCCTGAGCAGCCCCGGTGTGGGAACGCGTCGGATACAGTTTGGTCAACACAGCGGTGCGGGCTCGTTTTGTGGACTCAATTGCCGCGCGCATTCCTGCGCCGCCAGCGCCCACAATCACCACGTCGTATCGATGGGTCTGCATGAACATCCGCCTTCTGAGTCGAGTCAGCCAATATTGGGGTCGAACGTGAACAGGACCAAAGTGCCCAGCAGGATGATGAAACCACTAGAAACATAAAGCAGCATCTTCATCCAAAAGCGAGTCTGGTCGCGTTCGGCGTAGTCGTTGATAATGGTGCGCAGGCCGTTGGTGCCGTGCAGCATGGCCAGCCACAGCATGGTGAGGTCCCAGATTTGCCAGAAGGGACTCGCCCAGCGACCGGCGACGAAAGCAAAGTTGATGCGCTGAACGCCGCCATCGAGAATGTTCATGATGAACAGGTGCCCAAGCACGAGGAAAACCAAAACGATGCCGGAGATGCGCATGAACAGCCAGGAGTACAACTCAAAGTTACTCCGCTGTTCGCCTCGTTTCGACCCCGGTGCAGCAAGTGAAGGACGACGGGAATTAGCAAGGCTCATGGCGTGCTCCCAAACAGTGCCTCAGCAGTGTGCATCATCATGAAGTAAGCACCGGGCACCATCACCAGGAGCCAAAGCCCCACGATTCCCCAGAGCATCTGCCGTTGATAACGGGGCCCCTGCGCCCAAAAATCCACCGCGATAATGCGGAGGCCGTTGAGTGCGTGGTAGAGCACGGCACCCACAAGACCCACCTCGAGGAGCGCAACGATGGGGGTTTTGTACGTGGCAATCACCAGGTCGTAGGCCTCGGGTGAAACGCGGACCAGGGCGGTATCCATGACATGGACATAAAGAAAGAAGAATACCGAGATCCCGGTGATGCGATGGGCAACCCAGGACCACATGCCTTCACGGCCGCGATACAAAGTGCCCACGGGGGCGATGGCCAAGGTGGCCTCCCAATCGTTGATGGATTGACGTCATCGTAACGAGGAAAACCTGAATCTGCCCGTGGGGGCAGGGGTAGGTCGCTCGAATGTGACATACGCCCTAATCTGACCTCCATGGCGACATTACCCGGCCCTGATTCCACATCCGCGTCCCCAGCAGCGATCACCGAGTCCGGACTGCCCTTTCGTCCGCTCTACGGTCCGGCGGATCTTAAGACGTGGGATCCGCAGACCCAGATCGGGACTCCCGGTGAGTACCCCTACACGCGTGGTGTGTACCCGTCCATGTACACCGGGCGACCCTGGACGATGCGCCAGTACGCGGGGTTCGGGACCGCAGCTGAATCCAATGGGCGGTACCGGCAACTACTGGAGGCGGGCACCACCGGTCTTTCCGTTGCCTTCGATCTCCCCACCCAGATGGGTTATGACTCTGATCACCCACTGGCCCGCGGTGAGGTCGGCAAGGTGGGCGTGGCCATCGATTCCATTGACGACATGCGGGTGTTATTCGACCAAATTCCTCTCGATGAAGTCTCCACGTCAATGACCATCAATTCCCCCGCGGCGGTGCTGCTCCTGCTGTATCAGTTGGTAGCTGAGGAACAGGGCGTAAGCAGTGCCCAACTCAATGGCACGATCCAAAATGATGTGCTCAAGGAGTACATCGCTCGGGGCACCTACATTTATCCGCCAACGGAGTCACTGCGGCTCATCACCGACATTTTCAACTATTGCCGAGCAGAAATTCCACGTTGGAACACGATCTCAATTTCTGGCTATCACATGGCCGAAGCCGGAGCCACTCCCGCGCAGGAGATTGCTTTCACGCTGTCCAACGGCGTGGAATACGTGCGTGCTGCCGTGGCTTCCGGCCAGGACATCGATGAATTCGCGCCGCGGTTGGCTTTCTTCTTTGTGGCGCGAACGACTCTGCTGGAAGAGATAGCGAAATTCCGCGCTGCCCGACGGATGTGGGCTCGCATCATGCGCGATGAGTTCGGGGCGAAAAACCCCAAGTCGCTCATGTTGCGTTTTCACACCCAGACTGCCGGAGTGCAACTCACTGCGCAGCAGCCTGAGGTCAATTTGGTGCGGGTGGCCATTCAGGCTCTCGGTGCGGTGTTGGGGGGCACCCAATCCCTGCATACGAACTCATTCGACGAAGCGATCGCGCTGCCCACCGAAAAGGCAGCACGACTGGCCCTACGCACCCAGCAGGTCCTGGCATATGAATCCGATGTCACCGCGACCGTGGACCCCTTTGCCGGGTCCTATGCCGTGGAAAGCCTCACCGACGATGTGGAGGCGGCCGCGTTGGCGCTGATGGCCCAGGTCGAGGGCTACGGCGGTTCCGTCGCGGCGATAGAGGCCGGATTTCAAAAATCAGAAATTGAAAAATCGGCGTACCAAATCATCAATGAGATTGATGCGGGCGACCGGATAGTGGTGGGGGTTAATCGATTTGTTCACGCGGAAGATGATGATTACGAGCCGCTGCGCGTGGATCCGGCGATCGAAGCCGAACAGGTCAGGCGGCTACAACGACTGCGGGCAGAACGAGACGGTGCGGCAGTCGACCTTGCACTAGACACAATTCGCCAGGTGGCACGCAGCGATGGAAACCTGCTCTACCCGATGCGTGAAGCCCTTGCGCTGCGCGCAACGGTGGGCGAGGTCAGCGATGCGCTGCGCGATGTCTGGGGCCAATACACCCCTACCGATGTCTTCTAGATGACATCTTCTGGGTAGGGTCACGGGTTGTTGCGTTTTCGGTGGGCAACTCACTGGTCGGTAACTGTTTGGCCACAATCCTTCCTCTGCTGACCAATCATCGACAGGATGGGGGCGTTCGCCCGTGTCCGTTTACAAGTTAACTTATCTGGAGGTTCGTGTGCGCAAGTCTCTTGGCGTCCTGGCCGGTATCGGCGCCGTTTCCCTAGTACTCGCTGCCTGTGGCAGTACCCCTGACGACGGCGGCGCAACCACCGCAGCCCCGTCGCCGACCGACACCACCGCAGCTCCCTCGCCGGTCCTGCCACCGGTGAAGGCATGCATGATTTCTGACGCTGGTGGCTTCGATGATCGCTCCTTCAACGAGACCGCATTCCTGGGCCTCGAGGCAGCCAAGGCCGAGTACGGTATCGAGACGCTGGCACTTGAAAGCGGTTCGGATGCGGACTACCAGCCCAATATCAACCAGGCCATCCAGCAGGACTGCTCCCTGGTCATCACGGTGGGCTTCTTGCTCGGCGATGCCACTGAGGCAGCTGCCACGGCCAACCCGTCGGTTGATTTCTCAATCGTCGACTACGCCTACGAAGCCCCGCCAGAGAACCTGCAGGGCCTGGTCTACGCGACCGAGCAGTCGTCCTTCGTGGCGGGTTATCTAGCTGCAGGCATGACGGAGACGGGCACCGTGGGCACCTACGGTGGCATTCCGATTCCGTCGGTCACCTCGTTCATGAGCGGCTTCTACCAGGGTGTTCAGTACTACAACGAGGCCAAGGGCACTGATGTTGATGTGCTGGGCTGGGATCCCACGGATCGGGAGAAGGGCACCTACGCCGGTGGCTTTGATGACCAGAACCAGGGGAAGCAGATCGCCAAGAACTTCATCCAGCAGGGTGCTGACATCATCTTCCCGGTTGCCGGCCCCGTGGGCCTTGGTTCAGCCGCTGAAGCCCAGGCCAATGACGGCGTTTCCATTATCTGGGTTGATACCGATGGCTGCATCAGCGCTTCGCAGTACTGCGATGTGTTCTTGACCAGCGTCATGAAGGGTATTGACGCCTCGGTCAAGGCCTCCATCGGCGCTGTTGTCGACGGAACCTTCTCCAATGAGCTGTACGTCGGCACGTTGGCCAACGGTGGTACCAAGATCGCTCCTTATAACGAGTTCGACGCTGCCGTTCCGGCTGAACTCAAGGCAGAGGTCGAGCAGGTCACCGCAGACATCATCTCGGGCACGATCACCGTTACCCCGTAATTGTTCGCAGCAACAACTCAACCAACTTGAGTGTTCGATAGATATTCAGATTCACGCGCGCGCCCGGGTGGGTGGCCGATAGGCTCCCTGCCCGGGCGTGATGCTTTTCCCGGCCTCATCTAGACGTGTCAGAGGTGTCTGGGGGTAACGCCGTGACCGCGATGTGGAGGCAGTGAAGTCGTGCAATTGCAACTGCGTGGGATCACGAAGCGCTTCGGTGATCTGGTCGCCAACGACGACATCTCGGTGACCTTCGAGCCTGGCCAAATCCATGCGCTTCTCGGGGAAAATGGGGCCGGGAAATCCACCCTCATGAACGTTCTCTATGGGCTCTTGCAACCCGATGCGGGCCAGATCGTGGTCGATGGTGAACCCCTGGTGTTTCACAGCCCAGCCGGTGCCATCGCTGCGGGCATCGGCATGGTGCATCAGCACTTCATGCTGGTGCCGGTGTTTACGGTGGCGGAGAATGTTGAACTTGGTGCGGAGAGTGTGGGTCCGTTTGGATTTCTCAAAACAGCTGATGCTGCGCGCGCGGTCGAGCGTGTGTCGGCCGAATACCGGTTAGCAGTCGACCCAAATGCCGTGGTGGAAGACCTCCCGGTCGGCATTCAGCAGCGGGTAGAAATCGTGAAGGCTCTGACCCGCGAGGCACAGTGCCTCATTTTGGATGAACCCACGGCAGTGCTAACCCCGCAAGAAACTGATGAGTTGTTGTCGATCGTGCGCGGCCTACGCGATGCGGGCAAGACCATTGTGCTGATCACCCACAAGTTGCGTGAGGTCCGCGAAGCCGCTGACGTCATTACCGTCATCCGGCGTGGTCGTGTGGTGGCCGAGTCGGTATCACCGCAAACATCAGAAGTTGAGTTGGCTTCCCTGATGGTGGGACGCGAGGTGTCGCTCGTTGTGGACAAGCCATCGCTTGAAGTGGGCGAGCCGGTACTTCGTGTGAATCAGTTGAGCGTCTACGACACCCTCGACCGGGCCATTGTTGATGATGTGTCCTTTGATGTGCGCGCCGGTGAGGTGCTGTGTATCGCCGGGGTGCAGGGAAACGGTCAAAGCGAACTAGTGGAGGCGCTGGTGGGGCTGCACGACCGCAGCGAAGGTCGCATTGATCTCGGTGAGAAACGCATTGACGGGTTATCGACCAAGGGCATTCTTGATCTCGGTGTCGGCTATGTGCCCGAGGACCGCGAACACGATGGGTTAGTGGGCTCTTTTAGCCTGGCCCACAACATGGTTTTAGACACCATCGGGGAATCTCCGTGGAGTCGACGCGGCGTCATCAATTACGGGCTCATCAACGAAAATGGGCAGAATCTCATCGAGCAATACGACGTGCGAGCAACGAATGCTCAGGTCGCAGCATCCACGCTTTCCGGTGGCAATAAGCAAAAGGTTGTGCTCGCTCGTGAGATGTCGCGCTCGCTGCGCCTGCTCATTGCATCCCAGCCCACCCGCGGGCTCGACGTGGGCAGCATTGAATTCGTCCATCGGCAGATCATCCAAGCTCGCCAGTCGGGGGTTGGCGTCATCGTGGTCTCCACCGAACTAGATGAGGTGTATGCCTTGGCTGATCGGATATTGGTGATGTACGCCGGGCGAATCGCCGGTGTTGTCACCCCTGATGTTGGCCGCGACGACTTGGGGCTGCTGATGGCTGGAGCAACTACGTCATGAGCGAGCCCATCACACCGTCCACCGGTCTGTCCGGCAGTAAGACTGAAGACACTCTGCACCCTGGAACAGAGCCGCCCGACAGCCTCACCGGGGAACTGCGGCGCCGGGTGTTGAGTATCAACCTCGCCGTTACCCTGCTGGCTTTCGTGTTGGCTCTGGCGATTGGGGCGGTGCTGATCGCGGCGTCGGCGCCGAGTGTGATCGAATCGCTCGGCTATTTCTTTGCTCGGCCATTTGATACCTTCGCCGCAGTTTTTAACTCGGTGTACTCGGCTTACTCCGCTCTTTTCCAAGGTGCACTCCTTGACGTAAACGAGCTACGAGAAGGCGACGTTTCTGCAGCGTTCTACCCACTCTCGGAAACATTCACTGTCTCAGCTCCCCTCATTTTGGCCGGACTTGCCGTCGCTATCCCATTCCGGGCCGGGCTGTTCAACATCGGCGCACAGGGGCAGATGGCATTCGCTGCTATCGGAGGCGGTCTTGTTGGTTTCGGTCTTAGCCTTCCGGCGGGAGTGCATCTTCTTGCTTCGTTAGCGGCGGCTATGGTCTTCGGTGCACTGTGGGCAGGTCTCGTTGGACTCCTCAAAGCGAAGACCGGTGCACACGAAGTGATCACCACGATCATGCTCAACTACATCGCGATTTACCTACTCGGTTGGGTCTTGAATCAAGACTGGTTCCAGCGCGAGGGCAGAAACGACCCGATCAGTCCCATTCTAAATGAGAGTGCAACGTTTCCGTTGATTTTCGGTGGTGGTCTGCGTATCCACTTCGGGATCCTGTTCTCCATCGGCGCCGTTATTGTCGTGTGGTGGATGATGACCAAAACCACCACGGGTTTTCGCATCCAAACGGTTGGTGCAAATGCGGCGGCCGCGCGCACGGCAGGCATGAACGTCGGGCGCATATGGATCGTGGCGATGCTCTGGGCCGGGGCTATGGCTGGGTTAGCCGTGAGCATGAATGTCAACGGAACCGATAAGGTCGTGACGGCAGGAATCGTTGGTAATATTGGGTTTGATGCCATCACCGTGGCCCTTCTTGGGCGAGGTTCACCCTTTGGTGTTCTCGCCGCCGGCCTGTTGATTGGTGGCCTTCGAGCAGGTGGTCTTGCCATGCAGGCCTCCACCGGAACGCCCATTGACATTGTGCTCGTGCTTCAAGCCCTGATCGTGCTCTTTATTGCCGCACCGGCGCTCGTTCGAGCGGTGTTCCGATTACGTGGCAAAACCGCCGATTCCCTCACCATTGCCAAGGGGTGGGGGTCATGACACTCACCGCACCCGTGGTGCCCCAGGCGCGCATTGCACCGCCCTCATTAACTCGACCCATCATCATGACCGCGTCAGCCTTAGTGCTGGGCGCTATTTTCATCCTGCTGTCCCCGATGGATGCCGAAACCACCTTCATCTTCAATCTTGGCGACACGTTTATTTCGATTCCGGACTGGATCGTGCCTTCGCGCACAGCTGCCACAGGGTTCGCGATCGCAGCGCTGGTGTGTGCTGCGATCGCCTGGCCGATCAATGCTCGGCGAGGATCGCTGTTCCTCCCGGCATTCGGACTCGGTGTTTTCTTGGTGATGTCGTTCCTAGCTTGGGTGGGCGCGGATTCCCTGCTACCGATTACCGGACTGCTGCAGGGCTCGCTCCTTTTAGCAGTTCCACTGATTTTTGGTGCCATGGCCGGCGTGCTGAGCGAACGTGCCGGTGTCATCAACATCAATATCGAAGGGCAGCTACTGGTCGGCGCTTTTCTCGGCGCCGTCGTTGCATCGCTACTGAACAATGCCTACCTAGGCTTGGTGGCGGCCCCGGTTGCCGGGGCACTGCTTGGGCTTCTGCTCGCCGTGTTCGCTACGAGGTACTTCGTTGACCAGGTAGTTGTTGGCGTTGTGCTCAACGTGTTGGCAGTGGGACTCACCGGTTTCCTGTACAGCAGGTTCCTTACAGAGGATCCCGATCTGTGGAATAACCCTGAGGTTTTGCCCACGATCGCGATACCCGTTCTGTCTGATATCCCTATCCTCGGCCCGATTCTGTTCGATCAAAACGTCATCGTGTACTTGATGTACGTCGTTGTCACCGTGGTGCAAATTGCCCTGTTCAAAACGCGATGGGGCTTACGCCTGCGATCAGTGGGGGAGTACCCGGAAGCAGCTGACTCGGTAGGTATTGAAGTCAATCGCACCAGATTTCGCGCCGTCATTCTGGCCGGTGCGGTAGCCGGGCTCGGCGGTGCCTTCTTCACCCTCGGCTCCGTCGGCGCCTTCGGTCGCGAGATGACGGCGGGCAATGGTTTTATCGCCTTGGCCGCGGTCATCTTTGGACGTTGGAATCCCATCGGTGCCCTTGCTGCTGCGTTGCTGTTCGGCTTCGCCGATAACCTCCAAAACGTTCTGTCGATTATTGGTTCACCGATTCCGAGCCAATTCCTGCTGATGTTGCCCTACGTCGTCACCATTTTGGCGGTCGTGGGGCTGGTGGGCCGAGTGCGAGCACCTGGTGCAGACGGAATCCCCTTCCGCAAGTCCTGAATCTAAGACACGCCAACTCGTTGCCGTATGGGCATTTCCGCACAGAATGAGGTGACATCGCGATCGTGACTTCTTCCCATGATCATCCCGCTGCTATTGACTGGAGAGAACTTCACACGCAGGCGACTGCGGTGATGCACCTGGCTTATGCGCCATACTCTCGATTCAAGGTCGGTGTAGCGGCCATGATGGATGACGGGCGGATCATTACCGGATGCAATGTTGAGAACGCGTCCTATGGAGTCGGGCTGTGCGCCGAGTGTGGTCTGGTCAGTGAATTGCACCGCACCGGCGGTGGCAGGCTCCGCGCCGTGTCCTGTGTTGACCAGCATGGCAGCGCATTAATGCCCTGCGGTCGATGCCGGCAGTTGCTCTGGGAGTTTGGTGGCGCAGACTGCCTCATCATGACCCCGAAGGGTGTGCGCACACTTGCTGACATTCTTCCGCAGGCGTTTGGGCCTGGTGACCTGATCAGCCGTGCCGAAGCGAATGGACCCTCCCTGTGACCAACACTTTTTCAGCCGTTGATGTGATTCGCCATAAACGCGATGGTGCTGAATTAAGCGCAGCAGAAATTTCCTGGGTACTGCAGGCCTACACCCGAGGAGACGTAGCCGAGGAGCAAATGGCTGCCCTGGCCATGGCGGTCTACTTCAACGGGATGGGCCCACAGGAACTCACGAACTGGACCACATCGATGGTGGATTCAGGAAAGCGCATGGACTTTTCTTCGGTACCGCGACCCACCGTTGACAAGCATTCTACCGGCGGTGTGGGCGATAAGATTACGCTTCCGCTGGTGCCGATTGTGGCGGCCTGCGGTGCTGCGGTGCCACAACTGTCCGGCCGAGGGCTCGGACATACCGGTGGCACGCTGGATAAATTGGAAGCCATTCCGGGTTGGCGAGCGCACCTGAGCAATGATGAAATCTTGGCGGTGCTCACTGCCGTGGGCGGCGTCATTTGTGCTGCGGGAGAGGACTTAGCCCCTGCCGATCGGAAATTGTACGCGCTGCGTGATGTGACATCAACGGTGGAAAGCATCCCGCTGATCGCATCCAGCATCATGAGTAAGAAGATCGCCGAAGGAACCTCGGCTCTCGTGCTCGATGTGAAAACAGGAGCCGGGGCTTTCATGTCCGATCCTGAACGTGCACTTGAACTCGCCACCACGATGGTCGCGCTCGGGCGTGACGCTGGCTTGCGTACACGAGCGGTGGTCACCGCGATGGATGTGCCACTGGGCCGGGCGGTGGGCAATGCACTTGAGGTCGCAGAGTCAGTCGAGGTGCTGGCCGGCGGCGGGCCAGCAGACGTGGTCGAGCTGACCCTTGTGTTGGCTCGACATATGCTCGAACTTGTCGGAATTGATGCAGATCCACATGTTGCGATCCGCAGCGGTGCAGCCATGGATTCCTGGCGGGAAATGATTCGTGCTCAGGGTGGTGACCCGGACGCTGTACTGCCCTCCGCACGCCATATCGACACCATTCGAGCAGATCGTGACGGCATGGTGACCCGATGCGATGCACTCGCTATCGGACGCGCATCATGGCGACTCGGCGCTGGTCGCCAGCGCAAGGAGGATCCGGTTTCGCCAACTGCGGGAATCGAAGTGTTGGTAAAGCCCGGAGATCTGGTGCGGCAAGGTCAGGGGATACTGCGGTTGCACGCAGACGATGCAGTCCAACTTGATTCGGTGGCCGATTTTTTGCAAGCACATCAATCGGCGCCAATCACGATCGGTGCTGAGACTGAGATCATCAACCGATTGCCGTTGGTAATGGAAACTGTGGAGGGATAACGAATGCCTGAGATCATTATTGCACCGACCCGGGTTCCCGTTCCTGGAGGCAAGTCCATCGAAGAGTTCTTCGGCCGGGTAAACAGCGCTGATGAGGGTGTGTCTATCGCCTATATGGTTGCGCCACCCGGCTGGGATGAGCCAGCGCAAGCACCGGACTTCGATGAGTACACCGTCGTCCTCGACGGTTGCCTCGAGGTTGAATGTGGCGATGATCGGTGGTTGGTGCCGGCGGGGCAGGCCATTAAGGCGTTTGCGGGGGAGCGGGTTCGGTATCGCACAACTGAGGGGGCTCGCTACATTTCGGTTTGCCTACCGGCGTTCAGTCCAGACTTGGTACGAAGAGACCCTGACCCGTCGCTCGGCTGAGGGATTGCGCCTGCTCGCGTAATTCGGTCAGCGCAATCCCCTTTCGTTGCAAAACGTCTGTGTGCCACGGCCACACGGGGACGGCATCTAGTTGTGCGACCGCGTCGTTCACGGGTATCAAAACTCGTGCCACCTGCTGCAGTACCAGGACTTCTAGTTCGGATCTGATGGGTTCGGGGCCCACCTGCAGGAGCGGGCTGGAGTAGGCGATTACTACGGAGACTTCACGTTCGCCTGTCATCACGGCTGCTCTGCCTCGGTCGAGTGCGCCCTCAATGGCTGCAGCCGATTCCGATCGTTGGCGCTGATCCACGCCAAAGCCGACAGCGCACAGTGCGAGGACCACGATGAGACTCAGCACGCTCCAGCGCGGCAAACCTCGGCGCGGGCGGGCCGAACCAACGGTAAGCACCTCGCTGGGTGGTGGCTCAGACATGTTCATGATGGAAGACCCTAGGTGATCTCGGGTAGATTCAAGCCATGACGTCACTTTCGCAGGCTTCGCCCACACGTGCGGTGATTAGGCAGGCACCCAAGGTATTACTGCACGACCACCTCGACGGTGGGCTACGTCCGCAGACGATCGCAGAGTTGGCGGCTGAGACGGGGTACCCAGATTTGCCGACAACTGACGTGGCTGAGTTGGCACGATGGTTTCGTGAGTCGGCCAGTTCAGGATCCCTGGAGGACTATCTGGAAACGTTTCGGCACACGGTGGGCGTCATGCAGACATCGGAGTCTCTCACCAGGGTCGCAAGGGAATGTGCACTTGACCTTGCTGCTGACGGGGTCGTGTACGCCGAAATTCGCTTCGCTCCTGAGTTGCACGTGGAGCGCGGGCTTGGGCTCAACGAGGTGGTGGAAGCGGTCCTGGCCGGTTTCGCCCAGGGTGTTGCTGAGGCAGGCGCTACAGGTCATTGGCTTCGCATCGGCACGTTGTTGACCGCGATGCGCACGGCGGCAAAGAGTCGCCAAATTGCAGACCTTGTCGTTCAATATCGAGATCGAGGCGTGGTCGGTTTTGATATCGCCGGTCGTGAGGCTGGCTTTCCGCCGACCCGACACCTTGATGCATTCGAATTTCTGCGCCGCGAAAATGCCCACTTCACCATCCACGCTGGGGAAGCTTTCGGCCTACCAAGCATCTGGGAGGCCATCCAGTGGTGTGGTGCTGATCGCCTCGGTCACGGCGTCCGGATTGTCGATGATATTTCAGTAGATGCCGATGGCACGGCACATCTTGGCCCGTTGGCTGCCTACGTTCGCGACCGCCGCATTCCTCTCGAACTTTGCCCTACCTCCAACGTCATGACCGGCGCCGCCGCGTCGATCAATGAGCACCCGATTGGTTTGCTTTCAGATCTCAAATTTCGAGTCACCATCAATACGGACAATCGACTGATGTCCGATACGACGATGACCGATGAAATGGCAGCGGTATGTGACGCGTTCAAGTGGGGTCTGCCGCAGTTGCAGTGGCTTACGGTTAATGCCATGAAGAGCGCGTTTATTCCTTTCGACCAGCGACTTCACATCATTGACGACGTCATCAAACCTGGATACGCAGCACTGCGCGGTTAATGTGGAGTGTGTTACTACCTACCCTGCGGATGCCATACGGTAGTGGTTTCAACGAAGCTGCGAATGCGGCCGAGGCCTGGGTCGTCAGCCCAATCGGTATCCCGCGGCGTGAGTACGACCTTGATGGTGTCAGCGGCCGCAACCGACATGGATGTCGCCAGAGCATCGTCGGTAACTCCGGTGAGGTCTAATGCGTTGACATCGGCGTGAGCGGCCAGCCACGGTCCGATGGTGTCGGGTGGGCCGGTGAGCAGGTTGATCACTCCCGCCGGTAAGTCTGAGGTTGCCAGCACTTCGGCGAGGGTGATGGCTGGTAGCGGACGGTCCGGTGCGGCGATACACACCACGGTGTTGCCACTGACGATGATCGGAGCGATCACGCTGACCAGTCCGAAAAGGCTCGACTTTGCCGGAGCCACCGCAGCAACAACTCCGGTGGCCTGGGGCACGGAGAAGTTGAAATAGGGTCCCGACACTTGATTGCTGGAGCCCAGCACCTGGGCGTATTTATCTGCCCACCCGGCGTACCACACCCAGCGATCAATCGTGGCGCTGACGACCGCCGCTGACCGGCGCGGGGACAACCCCTCCGTCCGGGTGAGTTCCTGTTCGAATTGCGAACGACGGTCTTCCATCATTTCAGCGATGCGATACAGGATTTGACCCCGGTTATAGGCATCGCGGGCCGCCCAACCTGGTTGCGCGGCACGAGCGGCCACGACAGCATCGCGGGCGTCCTTGCGACTGGCCATCGACGCGTGCGCGAGGAATTTGCCTTTGCTGTCCAAAGCGGCAAAGGTACGGCCGCTCTCGCTTCGAGGGAAAACGCCGTTGATGAATAACTTATACGTTTTGCGGACCGCTATTCGATCATCCATCACACAACCTCCGAACGTAGGTAGGCGCCGAGGCCGTGGCGGCCACCCTCACGGCCGAAACCGGATTCCTTGACTCCGCCGAAGGGCGAAGCCGGATCAAAGCGGTTGAAAGTATTGGCCCACACCACACCAGCCTGCAGTCGCTGGGCCATCCACAAGGTACGCGAACCCTTTTCGCTCCAGATGCCCGCTGATAGGCCGTATGGAGTGTTGTTTGCCTTCGCGACCGCTTCCTCGGGGGTGCGGAACGTGAGAACGCTGAGCACCGGTCCGAAGATTTCTTCGCGCGCAATCCGATGAGACTGGCTCACCCCGGTGAATATCGTGGGCGGGATCCACCATCCACGTTCGGGGAGAACGCAATCAGCACTCCATCGCATTGCTCCCTCAGCATCACCGGCGGCGATGAGTTCCCCGATGCGAGCATGCTGCTCAGCGGAATTAATGGCGCCGATATCGGTGTTTTTATCCATTGGGTTGCCCAGGCGCAGATGCGAGAGGCGCTCTTTGAGTGCAGCGATTACTTCATCGGCCGCAGACTCAGCGACAAGCAGCCTCGATCCTGCACAGCACACGTGTCCCTGGTTGAAAAAGATGCCGTTCACGATGCCTTCGATTGCTTCGTCGAGGGGGGCATCGTCGAACACGATATTGGCTGCTTTGCCGCCGAGCTCAAGGGTGAGGCCCTTCCCTGTGCCAGCGACCGCGCGTTGAATGCCGCGGCCCACCTCGGTAGAGCCGGTGAAAGCCACCTTGTTGATATCTGGATGTTCAACGAGAGCCCGACCCGTTGCGCCATCACCGGTCACGATGTTCACCACACCGGCGGGCAGTTCTGCTTCTCGACATATCTGGGCGAATGCCAGCGCGGTCAAGGATGTCGTTTCAGCTGGTTTAAGCACGACCGTATTGCCGGTAGCGAGCGCTGGGGCGATTTTCCAGGCAAGCATCAATAACGGGAAGTTCCAGGGAATGATCTGCGCGGCAACGCCGTATGGTTTTGGCGCAGCACCAAAGCCTGCATGCTGGAGTTTGTCAGCCCAGCCGGCGTAGTAGAAAAAGTGCGCTGAGACCAGGGGTAGATCTACATCCCGTGATTCGCGGATAGGTTTTCCATTGTCCAAGGTTTCAAGAACTGCGAGTTCACGTGATTTCTCGGCAATGATCCGGGCGATGCGATAAAGATACTTCGCCCGTTCACTGCCGGGCATTTTGGACCAGACGCGATTGTATGCACTCTGCGCAGCATGAACTGCGCGATCAACGTCTGCACTGCCAGCCGCCGTGATTTCCGCCAGGACTTCTTCGGTGGCGGGGTTGACTGTCTTAAAGCTTGTGCCATCAATGGATTCAACGAATTCACCATCAATGAACAGCCCGTAGTGGGCATCAATCGTAACGATATCTTGAGACTCCAATGCGGGTGCATAGTCGAAAATCATGTCTGCAACTCCTAATCAATCGTCACATAGTCAGCGCCGGAATAGTGCCCTGAAGACATGCGCTGACGCTGCATCAGTAGATCGTTGAGCAAACTTGAGGCGCCGAAACGAAAGAGATCCGGGGTAAGCCAGGATTCACCCGCGGTCTCATTCACCATGACCAGGTAGCGCATCGCATCCTTCGTTGTGCGGATGCCTCCGGCCGGCTTGACGCCGATCCGGCGACCGGTGATTGAATGCCAGTCACGTACCGCCTGGAGCATGACCAGGGTGACCGGCAAAGTTGCAGCGGGCGAAATTTTGCCGGTAGAAGTCTTGATGAAGTCAGCCCCGGCCATCATTGCCAGCCACGATGCACGCCGCACGTTGTCGAGTGTCGACAGTTCGCCCGTCTCCAAGATGACCTTGAGATGAACCTGGCCGCACACCGCTTTGATGGCGGCAATTTCGGTAAAGACCTTGACGTAATCTCCACTGAGAAAAGCGCCGCGATCAATAACCATGTCTATCTCGTCGGCCCCGTTGGCGATCGCATCCTGGGTGTCTGTCTCTTTCACTGCGAGACTGGCTCGACCGGAGGGGAATGCGGTGGCAACAGCGGCCACATGAACGGCATCACCCACCGCGTCACGTGCGATCTTGACCATATCGGAATACACACAGACAGCAGCCGCGGATGGCACACCTGCGTCTAAAGGATCTGGCCGCACCGCCTTCGCACACATCGCGGTGACTTTGCCACGGGTGTCTGAACCCTCCAGGGTGGTCAGATCAACCATGGAGATGGCGAGATCGATCGCTGCGCACTTGCTAGTTGTCTTCACCGATCGCGTGGAGAGCATCGCGGCTCGAGCATGCGCACCGACTTCGTCGACGCCTGGCAGAGCATGGAGAAATCTGCGCAGTCCCGGAGCGTCTGTGGTGCCGTCCCACGCGTATGTCACCAGATCAGCCTAGCCCCGCACCTGCCACGAATGAAGCCGGTCATCAGAGGTAGACGCGGATGAGAGATTCAACGCTGGTGACAAGCTCATCAAGTAGGCCCTGTGCGACTGCCCGCCCTCGCGCTACCTCGTGGAATGGTGGCAGGTGCACCTGGAGGTACGCCTTGACCTTGGGCTCGGTACCGCTGGGGCGAATGAAGATGGTTGCTTCATCGCCGAGGTTCAACCGCAAACCGGGTGTGGGCGGAAGGGTGGGGAAATCGCTGCTCAAGGAGCCCAGACCGAGATCGACAACCTCGGTGATCAGTCGCCCGGCCAGATGTGACGGTGGATCGGCCACGATGAGTTGGGCGAGTGTGGTCGTCAGAGCCGCATTGGGCATCCGCATGGATACCTGCGCGCTGAGGTGCGTGCCGTAGGTGGCTTCGAGATCGGTGAGCAGGTCTTCGATCGAGATTCCTGTTGATTGAAGATGCGCAGCGACCTCGCACAGCAGTAGCCCCGCAGTGATCCCGTCCTTGTCGGCCACGTGAGCCGGGTCAATGCAGTAGCCCAGTGCTTCCTCGTAGCCGAAGGTGAGCCCGGGCACCCTGCTGATCCACTTGAATCCGGTCAAGGTGCGGGTGAAGGGCACCTGATGAGCCGTAGCGATGGTGGGCAGCAACGTTCCGGAAACGATTGATGAGGCGAAGATGCCGTTGTGTGTGGGCCGTCGAGTAATCAACCACCAGCCGATCAAGGCCCCGACTTCGTCACCGCTCAACATGCGCCAGGGATCCGGTATGGCCACCGCGCAGCGGTCACCGTCTGGGTCATGGGCAATCACCAGATCGCAGTTTTCGCGAAGGGCGAGTTCCAAGGCAAGCTTCATGGCCCCGGGCTCTTCTGGGTTGGGGAAGGCGACAGTGGGAAAGTCAGGGTCTGGTCGCTGCTGGTCAACGACTTCTACCGGAGGCGAAAAATTACTGTATTGCAGTACTTTTGCGAACAGGATAGAACTTACGCCGTGCAGAGCCGTATGCGCGACCCGGAGCGTGCGCGGACCATTGGGGATAAGCAGGGCGGCACTAGCGCGCAGATAGGCAGCTTCAACATCACCACGGAGCACGCCCGGTGGCGCAGCAGTTGGCACGCGCTGAAGTGATGGCTGTGTCGACATCAGGTCGGCAATGTTTTGATCGGTAGGGCTAATTATTTGACGACCGTCGCCCCAGTACACCTTGTAGCCATTGTCTTTGGCCG